>JGI24712J26585_10004013_pt1 | contig 11399 bp, 7 predicted proteins | sample BioPla3DNA2_FD_26585 | JGI IMG/M metagenome (IMG submission 26585)
GCGGCAGCCGGCGCGCTCTGCCGCCCGTCCCGCAAGCCGCATCATCGACCGGCGGAGAAGAATGGTAAAGTAATCTTCAATCGTGTTGGCTTTAAGCTGCTGCTGTATCTGCGTCACCGAAATAACGTGCACCCGCAGCCGCCCCAAGTACAAGCAAAGCAGCCGACCGAGTTCAAGCACCTTGCGCCGCGCCATCTCCGAGGTATAAGGGAAGCTCTCGAAATGCACCGCATCGAGCGCCAGCCCCCGCCGCGCCATCATGTAAGCGGCGACAGGCGAGTCAATCCCGCCGGAAAGCAGCGCCATACCGCGCCCGGAGCTGCCCGCCGGAATTCCGCCCGCCCCCCGCTGCTGCCCCGCCGAGACAAAGGCGCGGCNTTCGCGGATTTCAACTCGGACGATAACGTCGGGGTTGTTTACATCGACCTTGATACGCTGCCCCCGCTTCGCCGTTTCTTCGAGGATAACGCCGCCGATATCGGCGGAAATTTCCGGCGACTTGAGCGGAAAGCTCTTGTCGGAACGCTTCGACTCAACCTTGAAAGTCTTTTTGCCTTCAAGATGACCGGGGATGTATTCCCGCGCGGTCTTGCGTATCGACTCCATATTTTTTTCGCAGACGGCGGCGCGGCCGACCCCGACAAGCCCGAAAACGCGGGTAAGTTCGTCGAAAAGCCCGTCTGCGTCGGCGCCCTCTTTCGGCGTAACGGTAAGCGCCGACTGCGCGTGTTCTATCTCGCAGCCGCCGTGCCGCTCGGCGCGGAATCGGATATCCCGAAGCAGCTGGTCTTCAAATCTTCGTCTGTTGAGCCCCTTAAGCATGAGCTCGCCGTATTTTGCTAAAATAAGTTCGTTCATTGGTAAATCTTTGCAGCCTGTTTTTTCTCTTTATGTCCTAAAAGTTATGTTGAAATGAATACCGCCGGAGGCGGTATTCGAGAGTTTCTCCTTCGGAAAAACGTCTCCGCACCAAAGCAAAGTCATTATCGGTGTTTTTTATATGGTCGATTTTGCTTCGCAAAATCAATTAATCTAAAATAAGTCCCAAAAGTTATATAGAAATGAATAACCGCGGAGCGATTATTCGCGAGTTTCGCTTTGCGAAACTCGCCGCCGGACGGTTCAGTCATTATTTTTAAAAGCTAACGATTCCAAGCTATTTGTCCCAAAAGTTTTGAAGAAGTCATGAATAACCGCTCTGCGGTTATTCTGAGAGTTTTTCCTTCGGAAAAACGTCTCCGTTCCAAGATAAGTCATAGTTCAAAAGTTTTCTTGTAGGGGGTCTGGGGGACGAAGTCCCCCAATATATATTACTCCAACCTCAGCTCCCCCGCCTCCATCGCGAAAGACACGGCGGCGTTTTCCGAGGGGATGTAGACTTTTCTCGACGCGCCGCAGGTTTTGCAGAAGATGTTGACGCCGCCGCGGATAAATTCGAAATCAAGATCCTGCAAAGCCGCGTTGGAGCAGCAGCAGCTTACGCGGCCTTCGTCGCGGAGGGCGGCGACGGCGGTCAGGATAGTACTTTCAAAGAAAGCCGAAAGCGGCTCGTCATCCGGCGGCTCGTCGTCTTTTAATCCGTCGGCGTCTTCATCGCCGTCCGGATGGTAAGCGGAGCGGGCGGCTTCGTCGGAGAAGTCGATCTCGTCGGCGCCGACGCCCATCATATCGGCAAGGGTGCGGGTAGCTTCGTCGTAAGCCTCGCGCACTTTGTCGGCGCGCCCGATGAAAGCGCAGTCGATGGAGGTATAGGTGCAGCCTAATGTGAAGATGTCCCGCGAAAAGAAAAGCTGACGCGACATATTAAAATAATGCGGGCGCGGGCAGACAACGCAGGGGACTGTCAGCCGCGCCTTGTCTTTGCCGAGCTGTATCTCAAGCGCAGAGCCGCCGCAGGGACACTTCAGCCGGAACATATCGCCCGTCAGGACAAAAGCCCCCACCGGCGACACCACCATCCCCCCGCATTCGGGACAACGGTAGGCGACTGTGGTTTCAAGTGGTTTTAATATCATAATATCTTTCTGTAATTATTGGGGAAAAAACCTTTTCTGAAGAAAAGGTTTTTTCCCCAAACCCCTTTTTCCAAAAGACTTTAGGTTTCTTATTTTAGACGGTTTCTAAAAGATATAACCGACAAATTCATTAAATTGGTTTCGGCTCTTGCGAAACACGATGTTTTGCCGAAGGCAAAACTCGCAGAATAGCGCATCGCGCTATTCAATTCATATAGAAAAAACGCCGATAATGACTTTGCTTTGGTGCGGAGATGTTTTTCTGAAAGAAAAACTCTCGAATAGCGCTGCAAGCGCTATTCATTTATACGGTTTTATATGCGTGCTTCGCAGATTTTAGCCGGCCGGTTGTTCGGTAAGCGTCGGGAACAGCGAGCTTATATCGCTGCCGTCGGCGGTATCGAAAATCTTTAACGCGTACTCGTCTTGACCGTAGGACGGCCCGCGCAGGTTGTAGATAAAATCGTTGACGACAAAGCATCCCGGGCCGAGCGGCTCAGGTAACTTTCTTAAGTCTTTGGTCTCAAGGTCGTAGACAAAGCTGCCCTCAACATACTCCTCGCCCTCAACTTCCGCGCTGTTCTGACGACCGGAGAAGTAAATGTAATCGTTGTTGACGATAAGTCCGTAGAAATCGAAATCGCCGTCTTTCATAACGAATACTGTCTCAAACTCGCCTTTCGCGATATCGTACCGTACGATCGCGCTCTCGTCAAAATCTCTGTAAAAATACAGAGACCCGCCCCTGTACTGAAGACAGTTTATCGCGGTTTTAAAGGGCTGTTCGTTTATCGCTCTGTAAGCGCCGCTTTTAAGATCGTCGATAACATATATCTTGTTCTCTCCCACGGCGTAAGCGCCGCCGGAAAAGTAAAGACGGCCGTCGGCATAACAAAGATTGGATTCGTCAACCGAAAGCTCGCGATCAAAGAGCTTCACCGATTCTTTGGTCGAAAAATCGTATCTGAATATGTCGTATTCAAACGGATCGATAAAATCGCGGTAAATGAGCTGCCCGTCGGCGGCGAACACAGCCACCGCGTTTTCAAGCACCGTCTCCGGCGCGCCCTCTCCTTTGGTGCGGTAGACATTGTAGGCGCTCTCGGCGTCGCCGACCCTCGCGGAGAAGTAGATATAGCCGTCGTAGCCGAAGATGTACATCACCCCGCCGGTCTCCCCGCCGATATTTTCCGGCGTATCGGTTTTAGAGTCATAGCGGTAGAGCTTAAAATCGTCGTAAGGATTTGCGAAATAGAGATACTCAGAGTCCCGAAAGACCTTGGAAGCGTTTGTCAGATTCCCGTAAAACGGGTCGTCCGGCAAAGTCTCGGAGCCGCCGCAGCCGGCAGCAAAGAGAATGACAAGGAACAAAATAAAGGAAAACGCGCGTCGCATGTGTTTCATTTTGAGTTCCTCCCGAATAAGGCGTAATTTGTTTTTTTATATAAATAGTTCCCCGCAATTTCAACGCCGATTTCAATTAATTGATTTCTCCTCTTGCGAAACACGATGTTTTGACTCTGTCAAAACTCGCAGAATAACCACAGAGCGGTTATTCATCTTCAATCAGAAAAAACATAAATAATGACTGAACCTCGGAGCGGAGAGTTTCGGCTTTGCCGAAACTCTCGACTACCCCGCGTCCCGCGGGGTAGTCACGGGGTAGTCAGGTAGCTCGGAGCCGGATTCATCTGCGGCGGTTCGGTAGGCTTGCCGATATCCGCTTCTTCCGACAGCGCCGCCGAACTCCAAACGCGGAGCGACGAATCCGGCGAGTCGATTTTCACCGGCCCTCCGGCGGCGTAATATGTCTCAAGCGAATAGCTGCGCGTTTTGGGGTTGCCCTCGTCGTCATAAGCCTGCGAAAAATCCACGCCGTAAAAGATGAGCTGCCGGTAATTATACCTGCCGCGGCTAAACGCCGTCCAGACATAGTCTTTAAACATATTGCCGTCCCCATCGACAAGCGCGAAGACATACGGCTCGCCCTGCGGCAAACTTCCGTCTCCGTATCCCTCGTCGGCCGCCGATTCGGCGGCTTTGCGCGCGGTGGCGGTGTTCCATCTTGCGGTTATCTGGAAGGTGCCGTGCTTTGTGTCGACAAACTCCGCCGAGACTTTGATCCGGCCGTCCGGGTCGATAAGGTCGTCTGTCGGCTGCTTTACCACCATCGCCGGATAGCCCTCCGGGTCGGCCGCGTAAGCCGCCGCCCGCTCTTCCGTCCAGATGAATCGGGTGACTTCTTTCGGGTCTTCCGCCAGAATAATCCGCCCTATCCAGAACAGATAAACGAAAGCTATCAGCCCGACCACAAGCCAGCCGAAAATCCTCGCCGCAAGCGGCTTCTTCGGCTTCGCCGCATACGGGTCAAACTCGCGCTTCCCGAACTTCGCCTCATATTCCTTGGCCGACTCGAAATCCTCCGGGTCAACCTTCTGCTTATCTTTAGACATACTTATCTCCTTGAGGGATGCGATTTCGGGGGGATTTCATCCCCCCGGCCCCCTACCAGAGGAACCTTTGAAAAGGTTCCTCTGGACACCTCTAAACTTTTGGGACTGATTTCAATAAATTGATTTTGCCAAAGGCAAAACCAGCGAATACTGCCTCCGGCGGTATTCAATTAAAAAAGTCGGCTAAAAACAAAAACCGCGGCAGAACGCAACGCGTGTGCCACGACCTCACTTACCAGCGGCAACGTTTGGACGCGGCCGACAAATATTCAATTAATTGATTTCGCCAAAGGCAAAACTTGCAGAATAACCGCGGAGCGGTTATTCATTTCCTCTAGAAAAAACACAGTTAATGACTGAACCTCGGAGCGGAGACGTTTTGCCGCAGGCAAAACTCTCGAATAGCGCCTCCGGCGCTATTCGAAACTCGCGGCTGGCGTCTGCGGCTCAAATTAATAGTTTTGCGTCAGCAAAACTTACATTAGAAAAAACACAATTAATGACTGAACCGTCCAGCGGAGAGTTTTGCCTGCGGCAAAACTCTCGACTTGCGCCTTGCGGCGCAAGTCAAGGCCCACCGAGCCGTGTAAATCGAGATAGAAACCCCTGCGTAAGCAAAGGTTGGTGTCCTCTTCCAGACATTGTGCTCCCAACGTCTCTTTCGGATGGTCAAGTCAGCGGACGCCTGTGAGGCGGCGCCGGCATAACCGGAGCGATCCTAAGAGGAGGTCTGCAAACCCGAAAGGAAAGTCCAGACTCCATTTAATTCGTGCAGGTTTTATGCAAGATTTATCACGCACTAAGCAGGCAAACTATTTTGAACATCGAGTTTTGCGTTCAGCAAAACTTACATCAGAAAAAACATAAGCAATAACTTAGCTATCCGGCGGCGATATATTGTCGAAGACAATATTCGCGACTAACGCGAAGCGTTAGTCAGAGATGATTTTGGCGAAGCCAAAACTCTCGAATAGCGCCTCCGGCGCTATTCAACTTCTTCGTCGTCGTCAAATAGCTGATCGTCAAATATGTCGGCTATACGTTCGAACTCGTCGTCGTCCTCGATAGTGCAGAGGACATCCTCGCCGTCTTCGTCCGTTTCCGCTCTCATTATAACATACTCACCGTTGGGGTTGTCGGCATCGTCCGCCGGGATAAGCGCAAGATACAGCTTTTCCTCAAGCGTGCAGGAGCCGAGCAGGGCAAATTCGATTTCTTTGCCGTCCTCATCGGTCAGAACGAATATTTCATCATCAAAAAGATCGTCTTGTGTCATTTTTTTCACCTCATGTATGTGGGCTACATCATTATTGTACAACATATCCCGCGATTTGTCAAGCACAAATATAAAAATAAGGCCGGTTATATCGCGTAAACTCTGTATTTCGATATATTTTTACGACCGGCGCCTTCCTCGCGGGCGTCAATTAAAAGTATCGTCTTCGGAAAACAAATTTATCGTCAGCGCGGGCGGAAACAATCGGGTTAACATCGTTGTTCCTATAAATTCCCCTGAAAACCCTTGATTAACCGCTCCAGATTCGTTATAATCTAATTGTAAAATAACGAAAACTTCTCCGGACATACCGTGTCCTGTCGGTTTTAGACTCTACTTGTCCGGCTTTTCTCGTTTTGTGTCGTGTTTTTTGAGTTGCGGATAGTATATAATAGTGTCGGAAGGAGGACAAAACATTAATGGATCAGGCAAAAATCGGGGGCTTTTTAAAGCTCCTCCGAAAGGAAAAAGAACTCACGCAGGAACAGCTTGCTGAGCGGTTTTACGTATCGTCGAGGACCGTTTCCCGATGGGAGACCGGAAGCAATATGCCGGATCTTAGCGTTCTCATCGAAATCGCCGATTTCTATCAGGTCGACATACGGGAGATACTCGACGGGGAAAGGAAAAATGCAAAGATGGACAAAGAACTCAAAGACACACTGAACAAAGTCGCAGACTACAGCCGCGAAGACAAAAAGCGGATGGCGAGGAGAATGAGCGTTCTCTTTTTCCTGGGCATCCTCGGCAACATTTTCTGGGCAATCGTGGAATTTTCCGACCTGCCGAAGACCGGATTTCTGGGCGCGGCGGCCGGATTCGGAGCCGGTTTCGGCTTCGCGATGCTGATAATAGGCTTCCTCATGGCGTCCGGAATCATGGATAAGACGCTCGGAAGACTGAAGAGGAGGATTCTCGGGAAGAGAGACTGATAAGCGGTCATAAACCCCAAAGAAAAGGCGGTCGGGCAAAATTGCCCGACCGTTTTTTATTAAAATTTTTGCTTTCAGAAAAACTATTTAATCAAGTCGCCGCATCTTCTCCGCACGCGCTGTTTTTTCATCGACATCGGAAGAAAGAACGCCGACAAGGCTGTCCGAGCGGGATATCCGGAGAATGAAATTATTGATACCATTCAACCTGCGCGGAAAACATCCGATTGTATTCGGTATCTCCTTCTATCAGTTCTCGGTGAGTCCCCTGTTCAATCAGTTCTCCGTTTTTCATCACAAGAATCTGATCCGCAAATTTTACCGATGCCAGGCGATGCGTGATAAAGATACAAATTTTATCTTTGTTCTCCGCGATCATATTCTTAATAATTTTAGACTCCGCAATAGCGTCGATGCTGGAGTTGGGTTCATCAAAGACAACGACCGAACTTTCATTCCTGAAAAAACCTCTTGCAACTGCGATTCTTTGCCATTCTCCTCCCGAAAGGTTTACATTCCCGAAACGAGTACCGAGAATAGTGTCTTCTCCGATCTTCTTTACCAGCGAATCGCTTTCACTGTTCTGAATTGCCTTCTGATAACAATCAGCATCCGCCTTCCTCTCATAATCTCCGAATATGATGTTCTCTTTCAAAGTAACGTCATACCGCATGAAATCCTGCATCACCGTGCTTGTGCTCAAAACCGTCTCTTTTCCGCTGCTGTCCAGCATTTTTACCGTTCCCTCGGATGGACGATACAGTTTCATGATCAATTTAGCCAATGTTGTCTTTCCGCTTCCGTTGCTTCCTACCAGAGCATAAACCTTTCCGCTTTCTAAATTCAGGCTTACATCCCGGACCGCTTCTTGTGTCGATTCATCTTCATCGTACCGGAAAGAAACGTGATCTAATTTCACGGACGAAGGCGTGCTCGTACTCCCTATATCCCGCACTTTGGGTGATTTCGAATCAAAAAGTCTGAAATAGTTTTCATAATTAATCAGCATTTCCGAAAGAGAGCCAAATGAATAGGACAGCATAATTGCGCCGGCAGCCATCACTCTGCAGGAATTGAAAATATTGATGGTGTCTGCCGCCACATTCGAGCCGGATACGCCGGGCATCATCAGGTAAATCAAAATGGATATAATCGGCAAAGAAGTAAAAATCGTATTGACCAATCCTTGCTGCATTTCAAGTTTGTCGAGAAAACCATTTTTCTTCTTTGTTAATGCAGAATACAAGTCACTCCATGTTTTTTTGAACCAATAAATTGAACGGAATATTCTCATCTCCGCATTGGTATTTTCCGTATTGAACCAGGAACTCATGGTCGAGAGCAAACGCTCGCTCGTATTGTTCTCCTCGAAAAATCGGTTAGCTTTTTGGGAAATATGCCTGGTAATAATGACAGTCACGAACAGCAGGAGTAAGTTGATAAAGGGAATCAACACGTTTGCCCGGAACAGCAATGCCGATACGCCGACAAGTGAAATAACCGCCGATACCACCGTACCGAGTATATCCAGGAAATAAAACATGATATGCGGCGAAATTGCCTGAGACGCGCGGCTGATGATTTTGTGGAATTCGCTTTTCTCTCTATATCGGATATCTAATTTTTCCACATGTCGAATCATGTCATTTCTGAGATTGAACTCTATTCGGAACGACATATGCGTGCGCAAAAGCTCATTGATCTCCGAACACAGAAGATCCAAACACATGGACGCTGCAACAAGAATCCCCCAAAGTATGATTTCCCGATTGATTACAAAGCTGTTATCCAGCATGGCTTGCGCCGCTTTGCCGATCAAATATACATTCAAGACCGGGACAAGACCCTGTAATATCATAATGACCACAATCAAAAAGGCGCTCGCAGGCAGATATCTGAACATAACCTTTATGCTTCTGAACAAAAGCATTCCCGAGAATAAGTTACCCTCTTTGGGCGCCTTGTTTTGGGTTTTGCGTTTCATAATCATAATCCTTTCCGCTGTTTCGGTTATACCCGATACAAATCCGCCTGCGCCGCATACATTTCGTAATATTTTCCTTTCAGCGCGAGCAGCTCCTCGAAAGTTCCTTCCTCTGCTATTGTCCCCTGATCCAAAACAAGGATTTTGTCTGCATACTTTGTACAGCCAAGTCTGTGGGTGATGATCAGTTTGGTGCTGTCGCTGTTGTCTGTCATGAATTCTCGCAGTACTTTTACTTCCGATAAAGGATCCATCGAAGCTGTCGGTTCGTCTAACAACACAATTTTATGATTCATTTCTCCGCGCAGCAGGGCAATTTTCTGCCATTGACCTCCCGAAAGACCGATGCCCCCGAATTCGTTTCCTATTGTGTCAGTCAACATCTCATCAAGCGCTTCATCGTTCATATCCATAATCGATTTCAGTTTTTCCCGAATCGGCTCTGTCAAGGGTTTCCCAAAGCTGATGTTGTTTTCCAGGCTGATCCCGCTGTATCGGCCGAAGTTCTGCATGACGGAAACAATTTCACTTTTCTCCGTCTGCCTGTTCAAATCGATATAGGGATCTGTGCCGTTAACACAAACGCTTCCGTTTCCGTCAAACAGTCCCAAAAGAACATTGGCGAGCGTCGTCTTTCCTGCGCCGTTTTCCCCGACGATTGCGACTTTTTCATTCTTTCGCACGGTGAACGACACATCTTTTAATACTTCTTCGTTATCATAATACCTGAAATTCAGATGCTCAACCCTTATCACCTCATCCTCTTTGAGTACCGGTGATTCCGCAGGCTGTTTCTTGCGGCTGTTAAGGTGCGCGCTGAATTCATCTTTCAGATAATCCGTGTATTCGTATATGTATTCTGCAAACATATATACGGATGACATACTGCTTCCGATTTCCGTTGCGCCGGATATGACCGATCTTGTAATAGAAAACACCAAAAAAATTGTACCGGCATCCTGAATTTTCCCTCCGAGGAAAATTAAAAGAATGAATACGATGTATACCGCGGAATATGCAGCGCGGAAAGCCATGGTATTTACAGAAACATTGCGCACGGTTTTCTTCTTTTGTCCTACTATATCTTGATTCAACGTTTCCATCCTTTCATGGAAAGGCTTGGAAAGTCCGAAAAGAGTCAGCTCATAGGAGGAGTCGCTGCCGGTCAGTAATCCGGAATAATACGACATTTCTCGGTTTTCCCGAATTGTATTTCCGAATAGTTCCCTGAATTTTCGTTTGTTGTGATTCTCAACAATCAGGCAGGTGACCGTCAGAAGCAATAACATCGGGATTATCCACCATCCGCTCACCGGGAACAACACTATCATACTGCCGATGATTGTGAATATTCCCCGTATGCAGGAGATTATTCCATTCAATATCGTGCTGTTTCCGTTTCCGGAAATATTGGTCACATAAGACTGTTTATCTCTTTGGTCTTTGGAGAAAAAATGTAAATAGTCGTCAGAAACCGAGTATTCGATAGCTTCCTTTTGAATTCTTTGGGAGCTGCGCGCCGTCACGCGTCGGCTGACGGCGTTGCCGAATACCCCGATCAAAAGATCGATAATATATGCCACAAGCACTGCCAGGGAAATCAACAGGAGCGTTTTGTTGATTCCTGTCACATTTATAATAATCGTATTGATGTAATACGAAAGCAAATAGGTTATACCCAAGACCGAGAGCGAACTGAGGATATTGAAAAAAACAGTAACACGACCGTTTGATCGTTGTATTTCAGAAAAAACCTGATAATCGTTTTCCAATTCTCAAGAATTCGTTTGATGTTGCCCTTCCATTTTTTCATATAAACATCAATCCTTAATTATTATCTTGTTTTGTTTGAAATCGAATGTAGATTTTACTTTCGGCAAAATCAATTTATCTGAATTTCACTCCCCGAGAATAAGCGGCGGACGCCTCCGGCGTCCGCCGAGAGTTTTGCCTGCGGCAAAACGTCTCCGCTCCAAAGTTGAGTCATTATTTATGTTTTTTCTAAAGTAAGTTTTGCTCCGCAAAACTATCAATCTGAATTCACTCCCCGAAGTAAGCCTCCACAACTTTATCCAGATTCTTCTGATACACCTTCGCGTTTTTCTCCCACAGCGACGCGATATCCTTTGTGTCGTTCTTGAGATTATCGCCCATAAAACTGAAAATATAGTTTATCGAAACCGAATGCACATACCCGAAGTCGAACCAGAGCGTTTCGCGGATGAGGTCGAGCATTTCCGAGGATTCGTTGTCGCGGGAGACTTTGCTCTTGAGAACCGTCTCATAAAAATCCGGAATGACCGACTGCTTCGATTCGGCGCACATCGCCTCGATTATCGCGCCGCAGAAGGGGACGTCGGACACAGAGAGCGGGACGCAGAAGACCGACTGACCGTCGTAAACCTGCGAGCGGTATTCCGCCTGTGTTTCGTCGCGCTTCGGGAAAGGCAGGATGCCGAAGTCGGTTTCCATCGAGCGGAGAGTCGTCGTGTTGTCGAGGGTGCCGGTCATGAACAGCGCGTGATCCTGGGTGAAGATGTTCATCATCTCGGTGTAATCCGCGTCGATCGACGGGCGGCTGAAGAAGACTTCGTTTCCGCCGCTGTAAATGATGTCATACATCTTCGTGTAATACTGCACGAATTTGTCGGAGAAGAGCGCAAGCGTGAGGCTGTCGCCGGTGTTCTCGACGATCGGCAGGCCGCCGGTGGTTAAAAGGCAGCGGCAGCTGTGGTTGTT
>JGI24712J26585_10004016_pt1 | contig 11394 bp, 10 predicted proteins | sample BioPla3DNA2_FD_26585 | JGI IMG/M metagenome (IMG submission 26585)
AAGTTACTTGGCGTAGGGACTGTGTTTTTATCAATAATTCTCTTGCTACTGCTGCTATCACCATAAACAATGATACTACTCATAAAAATGAACTGCCTTACACCTTCTGCTTTAGCCTTCTTGGCAGTTTCTATTGTTAAATCTCTATTAACTCTATAATATAGTTCTTCCATCTTAGGATCTGATGACACATGGGCTATCCCAGCCACATGAAACACCACATCGTACCCTGAAAAGTCTTTACCCTTCCATGAATCTCCCATCATATCAACGGTATCTATCTGGTATTCATCAGGATATCTACCTAGCCATTTTTCTAAGCTTGTCCCTATGTAGCTATTAGCTCCTGTAATGAGTATTTTCTTCATAATGGGGTAATCTCCTTTTGTGGATTGTGGGGTAGAAAGTTGGTTAGTTGGTTAGTTGGTTGGTTAGGAGAGTTAGTATCCCTTCCCATTAGGTTTACCTTCTATAACCCCTGTTCCACCTTCTACTACGCCTTCTTTTTTTAGAACACTTTTTATCGTTCCAAAGAAACACTTTATATCAAATAAAAAACTTATTTTCTCTACATACTCCCCGTCTAACCTTGCCTTAAGCTCTATAAGAAGCTCGTCTCTACCATTAATCTGTGCCCATCCAGTCAGTCCAGGTCTTATATCATTGGCACTATATTTATCCCTTTCTTCAATCAAATCATATTGATTCCATAGGGCGGGTCTTGGGCCGATGATACTCATTTCACCCTTTAGTATATTAATGATTTGCGGAAGCTCGTCTAAGCTTGTTTTTCTTAAAAACTTTCCAACCTTGGTAATCCATTGGTCCGGATTTTCAAGTAGATGAGTTGGTGTATCTTTTGGGGTATCTATTCGCATGGTGCGAAATTTTAATATATTAAAATGGCTCTTATTAAGTCCTACTCTTTTTTGCTTGAAAAATATAGGACCCTTGGAGTCGATTTTGATAGCTAGGATGAGGATAGCGAATATAGGAGAGAGAATTATGAGTCCCACGAGAGATAACATTATGTCTATGAATCGTTTGATTTTTAAGTAAAACATGAGTATAATTCCCCCTTATGAGTTGGAAAGTAGAAAGTGGAAAGCGGAAAAAAGCAAAACATCTGCTTCTTTACTTTTTTTCCACCGATACAATTAATCCATTTAATAATCTTCCTACTTCTTTTGCCAAGACTAAAACTTCTTTATATTTATTTTCACTTATATACCGTAAATCTTTTGATAACAACAATTTATATTTTACTTCTTCTAATGATCCTCTGGCAACTAGTAAAAACCTCTTGAATTCTTTACTTGAACCTCTAGCTTTCCCTTCGATAATGTTGCTCGGTACAGATACTGCTGCTCTTCTTATTTGCGAAGTTAGACCGAAAAGTTCGTCTTTGGGAAAGTTTTTCGTTATACTGTATATTTCCAGTACCAATTGATGAGATTTTTGCAATACGACTAACTTACCTGCATCATCGTACATGAAACCCCTCCAAATCTCTTTTCCGCTTTCCACTTTCCGCTTATTTCAAACCAAATCACAAAACATATATTTCTTATTTGTTCACAATATGAACATCACTTGTATTTTACCTTTCTATGTTTTTAATGTCAACATGTTTCTATATATTTTTAAATAATGGCTATTTTATTTCAAAAAGATTCTTCTCTATCTTTCAGGATGACAAGAAAAAGGCCCTGTGCTACTGCATAGGGTTTTTTGGTTTAATGTCTTCATCTTTTGGTATATCCGATGATTAGCTTTTTGGCATTTAGATTGTAGATTTTATTTATTATTTTATTTATAGCTGGTACCCATTCGATTATTAAGAATAATATCACCATAATCAGGCATCCCCAGAATGCTCCTTTTCCATCTCTTATAACATCTTGCACCTGTGAACCTCTTCCGGGAACAAAGTATTGATGGATTTCATCCGTAATGGCAAATATTATAGTTAAAAGCCAAGATACTACTCCTGTCATAAGTGACTTGCCCACATATCCGTATAAGGAGGCATATATAAGCATAGCTAATCCTGCAAATATTATAATATGAGCTGTTTTCCTTATCCACATCTGCAAGCTCATTGCCCTTGAATTATCCGTATCCATTGCTTCTTCTTGGGTTGTTATATTGACTCTATCTAATAACCACGCCGAATCTTGTCTAGACAGATCTCCTGTTCTTGAGGAGAAAAAAAATATAGCAATCATCCATAATATAGTCACTACCCATATAGTCTTTCTAAGTAACATAGTAATCCTCCAAATCAAATCTCTCTAGCCGGTACTCCTGCCACAGTGGTTGCTTCTTTAACATTCTTAATAACAACAGTTCCTGCTCCGATTATACTGTTTTTCCCTATTTTTAGACCTTGTTTTATGAATGCCTTACTGCCTATTGCAACTTCACATTCCACATCAACATTACCTGAAATATTAACGCTCCAATATAAAGTGGTATAGTCACCTATAGTCGTATCGTGGCCTATACCGCATTGAGGGTTTATATGAACATGGTTCCCGATGGTAATATTAGTTGTGAGTACACAGTAAGGACTTATTAGGACTCCTTCGCCAATTTTTACTTCTGGGGTGATATATGCGCTAGGATGAATAATATTTATGTCCTTGATATTATATTCTTTCATTTGATTAACCAGTCTTTTTTTAATCTTTGGATTGGCAACAGCACAAAAGCCGTATAATTGCTCACTGGTTTTGTAAATTAAGTCCAATGCATCAAAATCCCCCAAGACCGGAATGTCAGAATGTAATATGCCTTTTTTATTTATATCGTTATCAATAAAGCCTAGGACTCTATATGTGGGATTTGTTTTATTGATATCTTTTATATATTGGGCGACTTCCCTTCCTAATCCACCGGCTCCGATGATTACTATATCCTTCACATTATTTCATCTCTCTTCCCATATACCCCTTCTGCCGTTAAAACTACTTTGATAGTTTTTAATACTATCTTAAAATCCAGCCATAAGGAATAGTTATTAATGTACTCAACATCATATTCTATTCGTTTATCCCAGGGTAGGGAGTTTCTACCTCTTACTTGGGCAAGTCCTGTAACCCCCGGACGCATCTTTAGACGTTGCATTTGATGGGGGGTGTATTTTTCCACCTGATATCTTAAGGTTGGCCTTGGCCCTATTATGCTCATATCCCCTTTTAGGATATTGAATAGCTGTGGAAGCTCGTCTAGACTGGTCTTCCTTAAAATTCTTCCAATATTAGTGATTCTGGGGTCCTTTTCTTCTGTATAAATGCCTGTTCCTATGTTTTCTGCATTTTGAATCATGGTTCTAAATTTATAAATATCAAAGTCCTTTCCATCCTTGCCAACTCTTTTTTGGATGAAAAAAACAGGACCTCTAGATGTTAATTTAATTCCTATAGAAATAATTAGAAAAATAGGTGTTGTTATAAGTAATAGGATAAATCCTATAATTTTATCTAAAATATGTTTGATAGTTATTTGTATCTTTTCCATGATATTACCTCTCTAATAAAGCCTAAAATCTGCTTTCAAAACTTTTTATAACATCCACAACGTAGTCGATATCTTCTTTTTCAAGATTTGTATAAAAAGGAATAGCAATACACTGATTACCTGCTTTTTCCGTTATTTCAAAATCCCCTTCCTTGTATCCGTGGCTCTTTTTGTAGAAAGGTTGTAAATGGATAGGAGTAAAATACGGTTTGCATTCGACTCCGTTTTCTTTTAAGTAGTCTATTAGATGGTTTCTTATATCTTCCTCAACCCGAATCACATATACGAACCAGCTCATTTTGGTTACATTAGGGTCTATGATTGGTCTATTAACCCAGGGAATTTCCCTTAACCTTTTGTTGTAGTAGTCGGCTACTCCACTTCTTTTTTCGATGATTTCGTCTATTCTTTCCATTTGAGCAATGCCTAAGGCTGAGTGAATTTCGCTTAATCGATAATTATATCCTAATCTCTCATGGTAAAGCCATAACCCTGTTATTGCTCTTCCTTGGCTTCTCATACTTCGGCATAGTTCTGCTGTTTCGTCATTATTAGTTACTATAACCCCACCTTCTGCCGTTGTTATTTGCTTATTGGGATAAAATGCAAAAGCTGCCGCATCGGCAATACTCCCAGCTTTGATGTGATTATATGCACTTCCCAGGGATTCACAGGAATCTTCTATGAAAAAAAGATTATGTTTTTGGGCTATCTCTTTAACCTTTTTCATATCCATGGGTTGTCCAAAGGCATCTACTGTTAATATAGCTTTAGTTTTATCCGTAATTTTTTCTTCTATTTTATCGATATTAATGTTTAGGGTATCTTCATCAATATCAACAAAGACAGGGATTGCCTTTTCAAACAAAATACAATTAGATGAGGCAATAAAACTAAAAGGGGTAGTAATAACTTCATCCCCTTCTTTTATTCCTAGGGCCTTGATAATTAAGTGTAGGGCGCTGGTACCACTATTGACTGCTATAGCATGTTTTACCCCTATATATTCTGCTATCATTTTTTCAAATTCTTCAACTTTTGGTCCTATACTTAGAATCCCTGAGCGAAGTACTTTATTAACATATTCTATTTCTTTATCCGTAATATCAGGTCTTGATAAGGGGACTTGCTTTTTCATTTAATCACTCTCAATATCTGTTCTTTATTTTTTGCAACCTCTACCGTCGTTTCTGCCACTCTGATTTCTAGCTTAACAGTCACTTCTTTTATATCCCTTATGTCTTTTTTAATTTTATCTTGAGATAGGAACATACTTGTCATCATACCATCTTCTCCAACAGACTTTGAATGAAGTAAATCTATCCTATCCATAATCTGTTTTTGGCCAGTTTCTAGGTGATTTAGCCGTGTTTCCATGGTATCTAGCCGTACATCCATGGTATCTAGCCGTGCATCTATAGTATCTACTTTTTTATTAATATTACCAACATCTTGTTTTAGTCCTGTAAGCTCACCAAGTATTTTATTTAATATCTTTTCCATGTTATACCTCCCTCTGTTTTTATAAGATGGATAATATATTTATATACGGTAGGTCCTTTTCTTTTACTGTATTCTTTTTATCATCATTCCAAATTAGTATCATAAAGCCCTCTTTTTCTTTTATACTGTCGATATCATTTAGTAGCTGGCATTCCATATCTAAAGTACCGATAATATCACTTATGGTTATCCTAAGTACATTATATACCTCATCTTCTTTTCCGTATAGGTATATTGTTTTTATTCCATTTTTCCTTTGCTTTTCCAAAATGAGTTTTGCTACTGCCTGTATGCGAGTGATGGTTTCATATGTTCTAACTATGAAATGATATGTTTTTGCTGTTTTTTCTTTTATTCCTTCTGGTGTTAATATGTACTTTAGGGTTCTAGCATTTAGTCTTTCTATTTTTATTAGGCCGGTTTTTATCATCTTTTTTAATAATAAATTAACAGCACCTAGGGATAGGCCTGTTTTTTCTGCTATTTCCCGCTGGGTAATATGCTCATTTTCCTGTATATGGGTTAAAATTTCCAGTTCTTTTTCCATAGATAACTCTCCTTGTTCATAGTTTGAACGATTTTATTGTACTTCATTTTAAAAGGAGTTGTCAATGATTAAAAAGGGTCGGCATGAAAACCGACCCTATAGTTTATAGTGGGCTTAATAGATTTTATTTACTTCTGTTTCTGGATAATAGTGTTTTAAGATTTCTTTATACTTATATCCTTTATCTACCATACCTTTTACCCCGTTTTGGCTCATACCTGCCCCATGACCATTTCCCCCACCGTAAAAAGTATATCCTGTTAAATTGCCTTTTGAATCTTCCTTAGATTCTATAATAAAAAATGCACTGGGCATAATGTCATAGTCAGCCATCTTCGTTCCGTTGTATAAATTAGTAACTATATGATCTTTACCTTTTATATATTGCTTAGGTTGAAGAAGAAAACGAACATTGTATTCTGTAAGTACTTTCACTGTTGCCTTAGAGCCTATTAATACCATTTCTGTGATATTTCCTCCTTGACCCCTTTTTAATATATCTATCTTTTTAAGCTGCCCTATATTTTCAACTGGCCGGCTTCTGAATATATTGTTTTCATCTAATAATTTAATGAGCTTGGGGTTGGCTTGATATCTTTGTTTTATATTGGCATTAATAGAGGCGCTTAATTCTTCTAAGTCCATACTTACATTCCATCTAAACCATCCAAAATCCTTATCATATGCATCTATATCCTTTGACTTTATGAATCTTTTTATGTTTTCTTCCTTTGTAAGGTCTCCAAAGTTCTCCCCATCGAACTGCTTTTTAGAAATTAAGTAAGGGGGGGTATAGCTTGGAAATGACCTGTCACTATAATCTGCCCATACTTCTCCCGAATTAGCCGTATATCCACAGGAAGTAGAAAAAAAATTCGCATTTACAACATTGCCCTTATGGGTTATTCCTTCGTTTGTTGTATCCTTTACTGCCTGTATGGATATATCATTTTCAGGGATATTATTATAAACTTGGCATTGTACCGAATCATCGACATTTCCTCCATAAGTATAAAAACGATTGGCGAGAAACTGGACATAGGCATAACTTCTAGCTGTAACTGCCTGCACCTTTGCCGGTTCTATACCATAAGATGAAGGCATTTCACTAGGTATTACCGCATATAAATATTCCTCTATTGGAAGTTCGTTAACAATGCTATAGCCCCCATCTAACTTCATTATATCTAAGGTGCCGCGATATCTTGGATTTTCTCCGTTTCTAGTTATCGATAAAACTTTTAATTTACCCCTGCCCGATTTGGTTTTTATCCTTACCCTAGGCACCGAATCCGATAAATTTCTACTTACATCATTAATATTAAATCCGTCCCCTGCATTATAGAGTTTTTCTTCCTCTCCAATATAAACCATAAATTCCTCATCAGAAGTTACGATTGCTTCTTTATGTATTAGCCCTGTAAATCCTGTCTTATTAAGGGCAACCCTTATGTTTTTAGGCTCTGGCTTTTTTTCTATTAATGCAGCACAGACTTTTCCATCCTTTAAAATAAACCTTGCAATATCTTCACCTATAGTAAGACTGCTTAGGCTGCCCCACCCCGTCTTATCCCCGGATATATTATAAAGTTTATAGTCATTGCCTAGAGGAATATACCCCCGCCCTTCTAGTTCGATTTTATTTGACTCAGCCCGCAATACCTTCCCCCTAAGTTCTTCATCAAAGCTTTCTAAACTTAATATATTTCCTAGATTTATTTTAATATCTGCTATTTTTCCTTTTTCCGCACTAAAATCCTTTTGGGTGTGGTATGTTCTATGAACTCCCCCTACAAAAATTGTAATTTCATCCTTAACACTGTCGGGTATATAGCAATTAGTTATTGTAGGTTCTTCATTTTCTATTTTAATGAAACCAAATACTTCTTTGTCCTTTACTAGAACTCTTATTTGTTTATCGATATAAGCATCCATGGGAAGACCAAAAAAACTGTATATTCCTTTGTCTGTTCCCATATTCCATGCTTCAACCTCTGTATTATTAGCAGGGGTAGCTATTACTATAAGCGAAGCTTCTCTTATACCATAGGTCTTTTCAATACCCTTTTCCTCTGCTAGCTTATCCATTAATTTAAGGTAAATATTTACCCATTCCTTATAGGATATATGCTGCTTTTGTTTTTCTTTGGATAAATTCATTTTTACATTATACTTTCCCTTCCCTAACCTTTCTAAAATGGTTTGGGCTTGGGAATAAGTCAAAGGTTCTAAGGGGTTAAAAGTATCCCCTGAACCATTCATAAAACCCTGTATGCTCACCACATTGATGTACATATCGTACCAATCCTTAGGATTTACATCCTTATACTTTATCTCTCTATCCATTGTTTTTATATCGCCAAAATCATTGTAGGTTAAAGCAATCATCTTAGCCGCCAGTGCCCTAGATACAGTGATATCTGCATCTACGTCATATTTATGGGTTAGAGGGGCTTCCATCTTTTTTTCTTCTATTATAAGTTCTTCACCTTTTACTTGCGTTTTATCCTTTGGTAGCCCTTGATAACAGGAAGAAAGTACAGCAATGTTACATAAAAAAATACTTATACAGAATATGGTTTTGATTTTCATAGATTTCCTCCTTTATTTTCCGTAGATTAAATAGTTGTCCATATTTTATATGTATGTTTACTTTATGGTAATGTATGCACCATTTTTTGTAAACATAATAGACTCAAATATCCTAAGGACTTTTTCGACAAAGCTCGTTCAAAATAGTTAAAAAACAACAAATAAATGTAAGAATAATATTTACATGTTTATTTATTTTCGAAATTAATATATAATAATATTAAACTATATTTTAAGAGGGGGATATTATGGATTTTGAAATCTTATATTCAAATCCCTATGTTCAATTAATTGAAAAAGAAGATGGTTTCTACATAGAAACTTTTAAAGCTGGTTACAATCTAGATGAATTTAATCAAGTTTTGATAGACTTTCCCCAAGTTAAGATTGTAAACTTTCTTGCTTTAAGGAGGGCTATTTTAGATGCTCCCCAACCCATGTATAAATTTGCTGTCAAAAGGGAAAAAATAGAACTTGATGTAAGCAGTGACCATCTTAAAGCCTATATTACGCTTTTTGTACCAGATTCCGACTTAGTTGGGGCAAAAAGAAAGGAAATTTCTTTACAAATTTTAGAGGCCCTTCAGAAAAAAGGTGTAGTATATGGGATTATGCAGGATGTCTTATTGTATAACTTAAAGCCAAAGGTAAAAACCCTAATTGCCAAGGGCAAACTACCGGTAAATGGTGAACACTCTAAGATTAAGATGTATGAACTTATCGAACCAAAACCAACACTAACTGAAGACGGCACTGTTAACCATTATGAATTAAGTTTGATTAATAAGGTGAGTGAGGGGGATTGGCTTGGAGAAAGGATTGATGCTACCCCCGGCGAACCAGGCAAATCGGTGCTTGGAGAAGAAATTCCTGCAAAATCTGGCAAACAGTTCCCTCTTCATTATGATAAACAATCCGTAGAAGAAGTATATGATAAGGAAAAGGGCGTTACAATATTAGTAGCCAAAAAAACCGGTGCTGTATTTTACAGGAATGAAGTAATCTATGTTTATGATTATCTTGAAATTGATGGGGATGTTTCTTTTGAGACCGGTAATATCAACTTTGACGGTTTTATCAATATAAGGGGTTCTATTGAAGATAACTTTTCAGTTAAAGCCAAAAATGATATTGAAGTCTTAGGTGATATGGGAGTTGGTGGAGTAGAAAATATCCAAAGTAAGGATGGCTGTATTTATATTCGCGGCGGAATTGCAGGGAAAAACAAAGCCCGTATATTCTGCAAACAAGATTTATTTACTAAATTTGCTTCTGAATGTACCATAGAATGTGAAGGAACGGTACACATTGGGTTTTATGCCATTAATTGCAATATCAAGGCAAAACAGGTTATCTTCGAGTCTAGAAGCAGCAGAATCATCGGCGGTAATATTGATGCTGAGATTAAAGTTGTTGTTAATGAAGTAGGCAACCGTACCTATATCCCTACGACCATAACCTTACAGGGCTTTAATCGTAGAGAGTTTAAAGACAGATTTGATGAAATAAATGCATCCATCAAAGAAATGAATGAAAAATTAGTTGATTTCAAGCATAAATTAGCTATTTATAGGGGAAGTGAAAATCTATCCGACAGTCAGAAATTCGAACAAAAAAAGATAACCAGGGAATTTGCAATTTTAAGGGAAGATCTTAAGAAATTGCATTCAGAAAGGAAAAAATATATATCTTATTTACGTACAAAGGGTGAGGGTGAAATTTCCGTTGCAGGCCAAATTCATGGAAATACTACTTTAACTATTAGAAATCACATCAAAAGAATTATTGATGAGGAAAGAGGTCCTATAACTTATTATCTCCTTGACAATGAATTAAGATCAGAATAAATACTTACTTATATTAGGGGGCAGGTTGTATATGAATTATGATGAGATTTTATACAAGGTAAACAAGCAAAAAGATTCTCAACAAATTACAAACCAATTGTATCGATATACGGGATTGATTCATGCTATACAGTTTTTTTCCCAGAGATTTAGTTATGAGCAAATACTAGATTATATCTATGACTTTTTAAATGAACTTCTTATAGTGGATCAAATTGCAGTATTTGCAAAAAAATCCGATCAGTATGTCCTAACAAAATCAAAAGGCTTTGATCTAAACTCATATACAATACCTTTTGATAATAATTATGATATGATTGCTACTTTTCATGGACATATTCTAAAAGAAGAGGATTTGGAACGTTTCCTCCCTAAGGATTTACTTTATGCATTTCCCTCTCGCCTCGGGGTCCCTTTAATCGTAGAGGATGAATTATACGGGTTTATACTGACTAATCGTATAGAAAACAACCCTGAATTTGGACAGGATGATTATATTATCGCTGAAGCCCTTATGCAGCTATTTAGCACATCTCTTTCTAATTACAAGAGTTATCAAGACCTTCATGAGGCCAAATTAGAATTAGATGAAAAGATATTCAACCTCTTTGCAATTAATCAGTCTTCTAAAGTTCTCCTTAGCGAGCTTAATCTATCTAATCTTTATAGTCTTTCTATAGACGTCTTTTCAGAACTTACCCAAAGTTCCATTACATCCTTCTTTTTATATGATGATAAGGGGGAATGTTTTACCCTCCGAGGAATGAAAGATACTTTTAATCCCAATAATAACTTTGTGTTATCCGTATATCCCACCCACGATTACCATCTAGATAGAATGAAGCCTATTTTGGATATGAATAATTTAGAGGATGCTGCATTTTTCAATAGCTTTTTTAACAATATACAAGACATAATGCCTCTCCTTAATCCTTCATATATAGTACTTCTTATAAAAAACGGCAAGTTGCTAGGCTTTGTAACCTTAGGAGAAAGTATTACAGAAAAGCCCTATAATAAAGGAATTTTTGAATTAATTGAAAGCCTTGCCTCCTCAACATATATAGCTTTATCCAATGCTAAGTACTTTAATGAAACCAATGAACAAAAGGCATTATTGCAAAATAAATTTGACCGTTTAGTTTCTCTTAATCATCTAATGAAAAATATAAACAGTGCCTCTACAGTTGATCAGTTATCCCGCTTAATTCTAAGTACCCTACATATTTCCTTTGGGATAAAAAAAGGTTTTTTAGCCTTATCGGATGCCTCTCATAGTAACTTTAAAATCTTAGAATCCATTGGCATGAAAAACTGCCCTCAGATCTTTACCTTAACTGAAAATATGTCTTGTTTGATAGAAGGAGAGCATTTTATTGTTAA
>JGI24712J26585_10004017_pt1 | contig 11394 bp, 16 predicted proteins | sample BioPla3DNA2_FD_26585 | JGI IMG/M metagenome (IMG submission 26585)
TCAATAGAAAAACAAAAAATGTGTCTAATGTCAACAAAAAATGTATTTAATGTCAACATATTTTATATTGAACTAAAATTTTATTAGACTTGAGGAAACATCTCCTCTTGCAACAATTCTTCCATAGAAATCTCTGGTAACATTGTTTTTCTTGTCGTATTTTCCAAGAATAACTCTATAAAAATCTCTAACNATTTTATTTCCTTGAAAATCGGTCTCTATGTAGCCTACAATTCTTCCAGTGAAATCTCTTACAATTTGTGTATCTTTTGTCATGAAAACTCACTCTCCTCTTTCAAATATTGTTCCATATATTCAAGAGGATTTAAACAAAGGTCTAATGCCTCTCTCATTGGCAACTCTCTGACAAGTTCTGTTTTGCTATTTTTTCTATCTGCAATAAATATTGAGATAATTTTTTTTAGTCTATTAAGGTCATAATTGACTTTTGTAATACTACAGACAAGTGATTTTGGTAACATTTTAAGGTCAGGAACAATTGGTCCATACTCAAATACAATAGATTCACCTAGAATTGTTGTTATAATTAAATAATAATTAAATGAAAGTGAATCAGTTAGTTCTAATGCACACTGTGCTATATTTTCAATATCAATAGTTGCATCAAACATTTTAACAGGCTTATACTCAAATTTCATAATTAATTCATTTTTTCAGGTTCAATTGATTTTGATTGCTTCTCAATCTTCTCAATCTCAACTTCACCTTTTGCTAAGGCATTAATGAATTTTGCTCCATCCATAATTTTCTTTAGTTCAGGGTCTTTTTCAACNTCAGNCATCATTTTCTTTGTTTTTCTTTTGAGAAATTTAGTATACTCTTTTAATAGTAAATTCTTTTCTTCATCAGTTGCTAAATCAAACTCAGGAAGAATCTCTAGTCCAAAATCAGAGATTAGAACTCCGTCAAGCATGTCCACTTGATGTTGAAATATCTCNGCANCTGGACNTTCAAATTTGTTTGATTCTGGATTGCCCTCAGGTTTTTGATAAACAGCATAGACAACATCATTTCTTGGAACAATATATTCTTTATCAGGAATACTTGGATTCTTTTCTCTAACAAATTTAAATCCTTCTGCTTCTGTGATAACAGGATTAACAAAGGCTCTAATGTCATTATTAAAATTTATACAAAAAACTCTTACAAAATATCCTAATTGAGGTGCTGAAAGCGCGACTAAGTCTTTATTTGCTCTGATTGTATCTTTAAGTTCCCTGATAATACTTGCTATCTTTTTATAGTCTTTTAGAATGTCTACTTCATCAGACCTTCGTGAAAGTTTTTTAAGGTCTTTTGAAATTGCTAATACATATTTTGCCATGATTTCTCCTATTTTATTTTATAATACTTCATCAAAGGTTAATTTATAAATGTCTCTACTTAAGTCTGCTGAAAGAGTTACAACAAAATCATTGTTCTTATATTTTAAAGATGTTATTTCTGGACTAATGACAACAGATTCAGGCTCAAGTTCAACATACTCTGAATCAGTGAGAGATGTGTATACCTTTGCATATTCATTACTATTATCTAAGAAGACAGTGCTAATATTATTGTCAAAAACAATTTCTTTATCAATATTAATGATTGCTAAAAACTCTTTTATTTCCATACTAACTCTTCTCCTTTTTAATAAACTCTTTAAATTGCTTTAAATCATCTTGCACTTCTTTTAAAGTCACTTCTTGTGAAACACTGTCTAAATAACTATACACTTTTTTATTTTGTCTTTGATGATTTTTTAGTTTATTTTTTCTTGCTGGTTGATTTAAGAGTACAATTATGTATGAAAGTCTATCATAATTATCCTTAACTCTATCTAGCATCATTTGTGACTGCTCAACCTGTTCTTGAGTTACATGTCCATCTTTAAGTGCTTTATCAAAATCTTTTACATCTTCTAACATTTCAAAATATAAATCTTGAACTTGTCTATAATAATTTATCACATGTTTTTTTGCCATGATTATATTCCCTTCTGTCTGCTCTTGTCTAATTATATCATTATTATAAATCTAAGTCAATACTAATATCTAAAACATCATCTGAATCTGATTCAAACATCAAAAGTTTTTGAGTAGGCTTATTAAACAATCTTTTGCTTAGTGCATACTCCTCAGTACCCACAATAGAGCCATTAATAAATATTTTAACTCCTTGATATGTCTTCATTTTCTCAGCGTGATAGTGAGATAGAAGAACATAATGAAAGAATTTCTCTGTTGCTCCAACAAAGTGTTGAAACACATTATCCATTGTATCTTGATGACCATGTGCAAACATAACTGTCTTACCATTTAATAGAGTGAATGCTCCTAGTCCATCATCTAAATTATCGTGCATAAAATTAATTTTTGAGTCTTTTAATCTCTCCTCAACAAACCAGTCAATAATCTTATTAAAATTTTCTTTTTCAATATGTTCATGCTTATTTGCCACTGCTCTTGCGTGATTATCAATAACACTTCTGTAAATCACTTCTGAAGCACATTCTTGTAGTCTGTTTAATGCTTGTGATATAATCTCAGAGGCTTTAATAATTTGCTCTGTAACACTAAGACTTGCTTCAATTCTCGCATTTGTATGAATAATGCCATGAACCATGTCTCCCATATTAATAACAGTTAATCTGCTAATATCATTTGCTTTACAGTATTTAATTGTTCTATCAACAAGTCTTGACACACGCTTCACAGCAATTTCAGNATTATATTTATTGTAAAAGTTATTACAATCAACTCCAAGATGCAGGTCTGANAACATGAGAATTGCCTCTTTTTTTCCTGCTGATAAAGTTGGAAATGGACCTTTAACTTCTGGAAGTTCATCTAATTGAGAAATAGCATCAAGAAGACCTTGTTTAAATAGGTCTATTCTAGCCTCTTCTCTCATCACTCTTCTATAATAATTTAAAGTGTCTCTTGTCTTTGTTTGTTGAACATAAAGAGCATGAGTTTTTTCTTCTAGTGCTTTTGAGACATCACTCATTGTGACCTCTTCAATTTTCTTATCTGTTAAAATTCTAGTGTTTTTAGGCAGGGTATTATTTACTAGTTGTCTATATTTAACCCAATTTCTAAGGGCTTCACCAGACTTTCCTAAACCAAGTCTTTTTGAAAGTTCATTCCAATTCTTATCTACATGCAACAAGGATTTATGGGCAACACCAATTGCGAAAATCTCCTCATCTGTATATGTTCCTGCCTCTTTTTGAAAAGACTCTATGTACTCATTAAATTCTTTTTTTGTCATTAATTTTCTCCTGTTGTTTTTTATTCTGATAAAATCTTTTCAATGGCATCATTGTATAGAGCAGATAGTTTTTTGTATCTTTTAATGAGACCTTCTAATTGTTCTTTTAGCATATCTCTTTCTCTTACAACTTCATCGTACTCTGTCTTATCAACTTTCTCTGNAATAATTTCTTTTTTTTCTTTTTCCATATTACTTCTCCTTTGTTTTATTCATTTTCTTCTTTATCATCAGTCTCAACATCAATTACATTATCATTGCTTTTTGTACTTGACATAAGAGACATAAGAGACTTAATTGCATCTACAACTCTTTCTTTTGATTCTCTGTCTAATGATGCACCTGCAACATTTATATTAACTTCATTCTTTTGTTGATTGATAGTAAGACCGGATGTTGTATCATCAAGTGCTCCTAGTGTATCATTTGTTTTTTCAATTGTTGAGAGTATTCCTGTCATGAGTGCTAACAAATCTTTTGTTGTTATTTCATCAGGCTTTTTCTCNAGTCTTAGCAGTGTTTGCTCACTTACAAGGTCTATCATGTCATAGTACTTTATCATTCTTATGATATTCTTTTTTGCCATGTGAACTTTAAATAAATGTGTCAGGTCTTTTAATTTTGAAGAATTTTCTTCTTCAATAATAGAATTGATAATTTCATTTGTAGACATATCAAGAGACAATGAATTTATGTCATATTTTGTAATCTCTTTTTTATTTTCTTCCATTATACCAATTCCTTATATGTATCAGTGACTCTATTAACAAGAATCATTTCAAGAGTGTCTTGTAATAAATTTCTTTTATTAACAATTGTATTTTTGACAGCACTCTCTAATTCCTTGTTAGGAATAAACTTATATCTCACATTGTCTGAGTTCAATTCAAGATATAAAGTGCCAATTCCTATTTCTATTTCTACAACCTTCTTATTTTCTAAAATAGCATCTTCAATAATATCACTAATACAATAAAAAGATTTACTGACAAGTTTATTTAGAACCTTATCTGGAATTGTTGTTAGTTTTGAAATGTCTTCTATAAGATTATTCATTCTTTATTCTCCTATCTTTTTTTATTTAAAAACTTGACTAGTGATTTTGTATCTTGAGACAATAGATACCTACAAGTATTTTCAAGATTACTAATGTACTTATCTAAAGAATTATTTAGTTTTTCTTTTACAGACTCTTCAAAAACATCTTTATTATAAATTTTTTTCATCTCTTCTTCAATATACAATAAATTTCTTTTAAACATATCAATCTCTCTTAAAATCATATTTATCTAAAATGTCTACAATGACACAAAAACATTTTTTTACATCTTTTAATTTAATGCTCTCTAAGTCTATCATTTTAACTGCCTTATTAAATTCAATGTTCTCAAGTTTAACATATTGATATAAAAGAAGTGCTTTCAGTACAATCTTAAGTTCNANCATGGTTGGAACTTTAATTGTTGTTCCTCCAAAGTATTCAAAGAAATTTAATAGACTATCTTTTTTTAATACATATGACAATTCACTTAGAGTTGAATATTCTGGAATATCTTTCATCTTATAAATTGCAAATAGCATCAGTGAATATATATCATTTACTCTTAGGATATCTAAATCTTGTTTATTCATTATTAATTGTTCTCCTCATAATTATTTCCAGTATTTGAGAATGCTGAAGCCATAATTCCATTTAATTCAGAGTCTGATAAACTATATGATATCTGTATATCATTTATATCATTATTAATCTCTCTTCTTANCTTATTAGTAAGAACTGATANATAATCTTTAAATGAATCATCTAGATGCCATGTCATGACAGCGTCTTGCTTTTCTCTCTGAAGATTTTTTAAAAATAAATCTTCCTTTTTATTTATATCTTTTTTTCTTTTTATTTTTTCTATTTTTTTGTTGCTCAAGGTCATGCTATTTATAAAGGTCAATAAACAGGACATGTATAGTTTTTTTGACATTAATACATCATTTCTATACGGAGTTTCTTTTACTATCTTCTTAATAATTTTAGGAAGAAGTTTAAGAGCGTCTATTACTGATTCATAAAGTCCTTCAGAATAGTCTTTTTGAATTGACTCTTTAGTTAAATTAACAAAGTTCTCTGCTTTATACTCTTTTTTATAATCATAAGTTTGAGCATAAGTCTCTCTTTGATAGTCAACCTTCAGTGGATACATTACTGCTTTGGTATAATTTAATATTGAGATATATCTTTTTTCTNAAGGAGTAGACTCACAGACATCTTTTGATGGATATCTTAGATATATTTTTGCAGANGCATAAAGAGCAAACTCATCATAGTCTTCATAGTCTCTAAAGTATCTTAATTTACAGGCTAACATGTAACAAATGTGATAAAGATATTGATATAAAATGTTATCATCTCTATCAGATGTATAAATATTATTATCAAAATAAATAGCCATGGCTGTGAATGTCATATTCGGCGGTTTATTATAGGTCATTATTTTATTTTACTTACTCCATTCTCATCTTTTTCAACATGTATTTCACTTTCAAAAAGTCCTTTAAGCAGTTCAGTGTGATGAGTAATTATAAAGACACTTTCAATATCTGTAAGTTTATTAGAGATAAAATTAACAATTTTTTCACTGCCTTTAGAGTCAAGATTATCTGTTATTTCATCTAGTACCAAGATGTTGCTAGAGAAATTTAAATACTGACAAAGCATNTCTCTAATTGAAAATTGAATAATAAGGTCAACTTTTTGTTTTTCACCACCACTTAGATTCTCATAGTCTTTTCCACAATATGAAATATCAATGCTATTTCCATCTAATTTGAACTCTATCTCATCTGTTTCAAATACATATGAGCAATATTCTTTTGCTTTTATATTAATGAAATCAATAACATGAGTTAAAAGAAATCCTCTGAAATCTCTTTTCACTAGTGTATTCATCTTATCAACAGCAAGAATATGAGAGTTTAGAGTTTCACTCTCTTTATTAATATACAATATTTTATTATCAATAGATATTAAAGTATCATTAATACTTTTAATTGTATCTTCAATCTTCTTTTTATTTGATTCAAAGGTGCTCTTATTATTCTTAAGTTGCAAAACACTAGAAAATAATGAGGACTTTTCAGNTNTCTTAGAATTTAAAAGAGATGTTTGCTCTGNTCTTTTATTTTTAAGAGAAACTAAAGTTGCTTTAATTTCATCTTCATCATTCACATATTTTGTATTAATAGTTGAAATATCTGCATTGTATGTTTTTGTCAGAGTGTCTATCTGAGTTTGATTTGTTGCTTGTTCCTTTAGTATTGTCTCTAGTTCTAATTTAAGGCTAGTTGTATCATGCTTACAAACACCTGGAATTTTTTGACCACAAGTTGGACAAACATCTTTAATGTTATCATATTTTGCTATTTCCGCAAGAAGATGTTTTTTATCACTCTCTAACTCTGAAATTATGTTTTTAATTGTAAGTAGTTTATCATTATAAACATCTTTTATTGTATCAAGTTCAGATGATTTTTTAGTACTTAACTGAAAAAGTTTACTGTTCGCACTTTCTTGTTCAGAAGTAATTTCAAGTATAATTTTTTCAATTTCTTCAATTTCTTTTTCAATCTTATTAATCTTTACTTCATTATTATTTATTTCTTCATCAAAGTTAGGCATAACAGCATATGCTAAAAGTTTATTAGTCTCCTTGTCTTTTTCAGACATGAAAACTTTTTGTTCTGTTGTTACTGTTAATAAATCATCTTCCAAGGTTCTTTTTACTTCTGCAAGTTCCTTGCTTCTTTTGGATATTCTTGACTTAATATCTTCAATCATGAAATCAGATTTGGATAATTTTTCAAGTACTTCTTTACGACCACTTGGAGTATTATTTGTAAATCTGTGAGGAAGTCCTTGACCAAGAATAATAACACTTCCAATTAAAGATGATGTTAAATCAGGAATATATTGTGCCAACAATGCCTCAGATTTTCTAACACCATCACCAGACTTATCTTCTTTATTTATAAATATTTTTAAGTCAGAGCCTTTCTTTCCACCAAAATCTTTGTATCTTGTTATTTTATATTCATCTTCCATTATTTTGAATGTNAACTCAACCCAACAGCCTTCATTAAGCATGTTTATGTTACATATATTTGTGCTTAATCCTTGAATTGTCTCGCCTGTCAGTGCCCAAGAAATTGCACTCCAAATTGAGGACTTTCCTGAGCCGTTGCTAATTGCTCCATCTCTAGGATTTTTATTTGTTCCTGAAACAAGCACATAGCCCTTATTTCTAAAATCTAATTCAGCATCTCCAAAACTTAGNAAGTTGTGAATCTTTATTTTTTCAAAGATAATATTTGCCATNCTACATTATCACCTTATTTAATTCTTCTTTTAGCACTTCAAGGGNTACAACTGAATAATCAACATTATCTAAAATAAATGTGTAGAACTGTTGTAGATGGTCTTTTACTTGTAAATCAAGTTTTGCATCATCATTTACCACATATCCTGTATAATCTCTATAGGAAATAATTCTATGTTCAACAATATTGTCCAATCTTGCTATCATTTCTCTTGCAGACATTACAAGTTTATCTTCACATCTTAATGTGACAACAGCGTTGTTTTTAAGTTTAGTTAATTTATTTAGGTCATCTTGTTTGTCAATATCTAATTTATAAAAATTAAATGCATAAGGATTCTCAAAAAACTCAAGTTGAAGAGTTTCAGTATCAAGAATGCAAACATAGTGATTGTACTTTGATGCATCTTCATTAAAATTTTGGCCGGTAAGAACGCCTAAATTCAAAATTGATTCTTTATCATTTAAAAACATTCCATTGTGAATGTGTCCATTAATAAATAAGTCACAATTATTTTCAATCTCACTTAAATCAAATCCTTCTGTTGANNTATAAAAACCATAGTTAACACCTTTTAGGTCATTGTGACTAACAACAANTCTTTTTTTATCTCTAATTAAATCAATGTAGTGTGTAANTGNCTTTCTATTTTCCTCAAGAATGTATGGCAACATAAGAANACCAAAATTATCATCAGGATAAGAAATTCCCATCACAGAAGACACTACATGAAATCCAAACGCCTCTAAAACTTTTGTAGAAGAATAAACTAATGATGATGCTGTTGACTCATGATTGCCTACTAAAAAATAGTGTGGAATTTTTAGNTTCCATTGAACATCTTGTAATGCTGTTGCTTCTTCACTATTTAAACTTGTCGCATCAAAAAAGTCNCCAAGACATATAATCTGGTCACANTTTTCTCTNTCTGCAAGACCCTCTGCCCAACTCACACTATTAATTAAATTTTCTAGTCTTTTTGAATATTTATCACCTCTAGAACGAATAATACTAGAGTAATCACTCCAATGTACATCTCCATATATTAATATTTTTGCCATTTTATTTACCTTTTCTTTCATTAATATGATTATTTATAAGATATTTATAAGTAAATATTCAATAATCTTTGTCTCTGGAAGATTGCCTCGCTTTAAGGCACTGTCAATACTTGTAATAGTGTCAAATATTCTTACTAGCTCACCATTTGTATATTTACCTAAATTGTATTTAATTGCATTAAATTGTCTTGGAGACATGCCTACAGATTCATAGGTTGCATTGAGAGTCATTTGAACATTAATTATATTTTTAAATGATTTATAGAGAATACTCATAACTCCCATTGACCCAACATCCATTGTTTCAATGGTCTCCAGAATATTTTTCACTGCTTTAATATCTCTTTTTGTTATTGCATTTGTAAAATTAAATATTGTATTAGAGTTTAAATCACCGTAATTATCTTCTTCATTTAATAATCTAAATATTGAACTCTGCTCTTTTTTATTAAATATTTTTATTTTATCTACTTCATTTGATAGTCTATAAATATCTTTTGTAATATCACACAGCCAATTGACCTCCTCATTTGAAAGACCTGGAAGATTTTTAGAGGCATATGCCCTTATTTGCCATTGTTGAAGTTTAGGTATCTCTATAACATGTTCTTTTAAATCAACTAAAACATTCTCATCAATTGATTTGCAAATGATTATTTTATTGTTTAGAGAAGAAGATTTAATTGGAGTTGTTATCTTGTCTGTGTTCATGACATATAACATGCCATCATCACCAAAAATGCTTTCAGCAATGCTGTCTAATGAGTCCACATAAACAATAGGTCTATTTTTAAAGTTACTAATCTCTTCAACATATTGTCTTGCAATAAATGATACATCTGAGTATTGAAGAACAAGAAAAGAATCATCAAGAGTTTTATCTTCAATCTTATTTTTTAATTCAATTATATTCATACACTTCTTGCTTCCTTCCATAAATCAGAAAGATATTTTTCAATAATATATCTTTTATTCAATCTTTTGTCTCTCAACATTTTTGTGTATTTTAGCGTTGTCATGTACATATCAAATATTTTTTTATCATTATTCATTTTATACTCTGATGACAGTGTTTGTATCACCATATTTAAAAAAATATTCACATCATACTTATCAAACTCATCTTTATAATTTAACTTGTCTGATATTGACAACATGTTTGGAAATGAGGCGATAGCGGTCTTTTTAGCCATTTTAAGACACAGTTCTTTAAGTTCTGATAAGTTNGTCATCTTAAGTAGTTTTAATTGACCAGGCGTCACGCAAACACTCAGGGCAAGTTCTTTGTCAATACTATCATCTACAAACTGTAAAAGAGTTTCTCTTGTATACTGCTCAAATTCAAATTCAACACATCTATTTAATATAGTAGGAAGTAAACTAACTCTATTCTCAGCGAGAATAATAATAAAGGTGTAAATAGAAGGCTCCTCAAGAAATTTAAGAATCATGTTTTGCTGTCTTTCAACAATTTTAGAGGCATCAATTACATACAATGTTGGTATAACCCTTAAATAAATACTTTCAATAAATTCTTGAGATATATTTTCAGTTATATCAATTAACTCTAGATTAAACTTGGTGGCCACATGTCTTGCAAACAAATGTTTTCCACATCCAAAAGGGCCTAAAACAATAGAAGATTTTGGAAATGTATTTGATGTGTATAAGTTTAATTTTGAGAGTAATTTTTCTTGACCTAAAATATTCATCTAGACTCCTATCTACACAACTGAAGCAACATAATTTCAATTGTTGTTTTCATATTAGAATCATATCTGATTGTATTTTTAATGTTTAAAATTTTGTCTGTGAGACTATTGAAATAGTGTCTATTGTTCTCNATTCCTGTNGTGTATTTTACCTTATCTTCCATTGATAGTGGAATCATTGTTACAGAAAGGTCTTTGAACAAACAATATTTTGCAAGGTCTAAAACGAAGTTTAAATACTGCTCAACAAATAGTTTTAAATCATTTCCAGAATTATAGAAAGAGTTAATTAAATTAATAACAATAGGCTCATTTCCATCAATGATTGCATTTGTTAAATCAAAAAACGATTGATATGAATAGTTACCAAGTGCTTCTAGTACATTATTAATTGAAAGGTCTGATGAATAGCCACTACATTTATCCAACATGGCTAAAGCATCACGCATTCCTCCTGAACTAATTTTTGAGATGTAGTCAATGCTTTCTTCATAGTTTATAAAATGCTCTTGCTCACAAACAAATCTTAGTCTATTTTTAATTTCTTGGGTATTTACTTTTGTTAAATTAAATCTTTGAACACGATTAATTATTGTCGCTGGAATCTTTTGTGCATCTGTTGTACAAAACATAAATATTGTGTACATTGGAGGCTCTTCTAATATCTTTAAAAATGCATTCCATCCAGCAGTGGTAATCATATGGCACTCGTCAATAATAAAAATTTTATAGGTTGAATCAAGAGACCTTTCAGCAGAACTTTGAATAATCATTTTTACATTATCAACACCATTATTTGATGCTCCATCAATTTCAATTGGTGACCCTTGNTACATATTTATCTCATTGGCAAAAATTCTTGCTAAAGTTGTTTTTCCTGTTCCACTTGGTCCACTAAAAAGATAAACATTTTTAAATTGTTTTAGTTCTATTTGTCTTTGTAATATCTTCTTAATAGAGGTCTGACTACAAACTTC
>JGI24712J26585_10004018_pt1 | contig 11393 bp, 9 predicted proteins | sample BioPla3DNA2_FD_26585 | JGI IMG/M metagenome (IMG submission 26585)
GGTATACCAATAATAAGCTGCATGGGAGCCGGAAACAAACTTGATCCGACAAAGTTTCAGGTTGCTGACATTTATAAAACAACCATGGATCCTTTATCAAAGGTAATGAGAAGGGAATTGAGGCAACGGGGAATTAAATCCCTTAAGGTAGTGTATTCCACCGAGCAGCCTATAAAACCAAAGGAATCGGAAGAGAATAGCTGTGTAAGCAACTGTATTTGTCCGAAAGGAACCCAGAGAAAATGCTCTACAAGAAATCAGGTGCCGGGAAGTGTTTCATTTGTTCCCTCGGTAGCGGGGCTTATTATAGCTGGTGAGGTAATCAAGGACCTTATTGCTAAATAGATATTTCTCTATAATTGACGCTATTGAATGGAAAATATATAATTAATTATAATAAAACATATAGGAAAACTATGAGGAGGATCATATGAAAATATCAACAAAAGGAAGATATGGTCTAAGAGCTATGGTAGACTTAGCAATAAATGCCCAGAATGAGCATGTAGCATTAAGCGCTGTTGCAGAGCGTCAAAATATATCTACAAACTATCTTGAACAGGTTTTCTCCGGACTCAGAAAAGCCGGGTTGGTAAAGAGTGTTAAAGGTGCCCAAGGCGGATATACTCTTACAGAGAATCCTGAAAATATAAAAGTAGGCACTATATTGCGTGTTCTGGAAGGAAGCTTGTCTGTTATAGATGGGCTGGACACCGAGAATATAGACAGCAAGAGTATTCAATATTGTCTTAAGCAAAGTGTTTGGGACAAAATTGATGAAAGTATAAGCACTGTGGTGGATTCCATTACGCTGGAGGATCTAGTCAATGACTATAAGCGTCTGAATAGCTCGGATGCTATAATGTATTATATATAATCCAGATTTTGCAAAACATTATTATATGCAAGTTTAGCAACCGCTCCACTTGTTTACGTTTATATAATCAAAAATTAAAACCTGCATGTTAAAACAGTTTTTGCACTGTCGGGTAATTAAAATAACTGCATTGGAGAATTTATGGAAGCAAAGAAAAAAGTGATGGTAGGTATGAGCGGCGGGGTAGATTCGAGTACCGCCGCAGCTTTATTATTAGATAAGGGATATGAAGTTTACGGTGCAACATTAAAACTTTGGGATCCGCCTAATGACTGCGATAAGCCTATGACAAGGACATGTTGCTCATTAGAGGATGTTGAGGATGCCAGAGCATCGGCTTTCAAACTGGGCATACCATTCTATGTGCTTAATATGAAGCAGCTTTTCGAAGATAAGGTCGTTAACTATTTTGCAGACTCATATCTTGGCGGAGTTACACCTAATCCGTGTATTGCCTGCAACAAGTATATAAAGTTTGAGGCAATGCTAAATAAAGCGATAGCCCTTGATATGGACTACATTGCTACAGGTCATTATGCAAGGGTCAAATATGATGAAAAATCAGGCAGATATATTCTAAAAAAAGCAAAAGACTTATCCAAGGATCAGAGCTATGTCCTTTATATGCTTACTCAGGATCAGCTGAAAAGACTTTTATTTCCCTTAGGTGACTACAGCAAGGCAGAGGTCAGAGTAATAGCTGAGAGCAAAAATCTGGTGAACGCAAAAAAGCCTGACAGTCAGGATATATGCTTTGTTTCAAACGGCAAGTATACGGATTTTATTAAAGAATATAAAGGAATAGACTTTGAAGAAGGCCTTTATCTGGATAAAGAAGGTAATATAATAGGTAAGAATAAGGGTATGATTAATTATACTATTGGACAAAGAAAAGGGCTTGGCATGAGCTTTTCCGAACCTAAATATGTAATTTCAAAAGACAGTAAGAATAACACCGTCACCTTAGGAAGTAAAGANGACGGTATGGTTAAGAGTCTCATCGCAGAAGATATGAATTATATACTTTACAATAAACCCCGGACTGAGAAAGCTGTTATGGCCCGCACACGTTATTCACAAGAGGAAGTTCCCGCAAAACTTATTGCTTTAGAGGGTGACAGAGCACAGATAGTATTTGACAGTCCCCTTGCATTTGTGGCGCCCGGCCAATCTGTAGTTCTTTATGACGGTGACTTNGTGGTTGGAGGCGGAATAATCAGCGAAACACAGTCTTAATCATATATTGATAATACCTGTTTTCACATAAAGTTTTTTAAAAAATTCTTATTGACAGAGAGAAAAACTGACGNTATAATTAAAACATAGTAAACCAATATGAATAATAATATTAAGGAGGGGCCAATATGAAAATAGCCCGGAATCTTACAGATCTTATAGGTAGTACACCTCTTTTAAGACTTTCAAATTTTGAGAAATCAGAAAATCTGGATGCTGAAATCATCGGGAAACTGGAATATTTTAATCCCCTGGGAAGCGTCAAGGACAGAATTGGCTATGCTATGATTAAAGATGCAGAGGATAAGGGACTTATAAATAAAGATACAGTTATAATAGAACCTACCAGTGGAAATACAGGTGTTGCACTTTCTTTTGTGGCTGCCGCCAGAGGGTATAGACTCATTATTACATTGCCGGATACTTTTAGTATTGAGAGAAGAAATCTGATGAAAGCCTTAGGTGCCGAGCTGGTATTGACNCCGGGAGTTGAAGGTATGGCAGGAGCTATTAAGAAGGCAGAAGAGCTTGCTAAGGAAATTCCCAATTCTTTTATACCTCAACAATTTGAGAATCCGGCAAACTCTGAAATCCACAGGAAGACTACTGCTGAGGAAATTTGGAGAGATACTGACGGGCATGTCGACATTTTTGTTGCAGGTGTTGGAACGGGTGGTACTATAACCGGGGTTGGAGAAGTACTTAAAGAAAGAAATTCTGCTGTAAAAATAGTGGCAGTTGAGCCTGAAGACTCACCTGTTTTATCAGGTGGACAAAAAGGCACCCATAAGATACAGGGAATAGGCGCCGGCTTTATTCCAAAAGTTCTGAACATGAAAGTGCTTGATGAAATTATCAGAATAAAAAATGAAGAAGCTTTTACTGCGTCCAGAAAGCTTGCCAAAACAGAAGGCCTGCTTGTGGGAATATCAAGCGGTGCAGCCATTCATGCGGCAGAAGTTTTGGCAAAAAGACCTGAAAATAAAGGCAAAAGAATAGTAGTTGTGCTTCCTGATACCGGGGAACGTTATCTTTCTACAGCATTATTTGCAGATGAGTAGCAGACTAAAGACTCTCTTTTAATCTAAGCAGTGCGTCTGTAGAATAACCTCTGATGATGAACAGCTCAAGATTATTATTAATCTCCTGAACTGTTGAATTNTTTTCCTCAACAAGGGCATTAAGAATATCTGAAGCCTCATCATAGTAATTATTGCAAAGAAGGCTATAAGCATAAATATGTCTGATGAAGGAGTCCGTGGGATTGCTTTTATAAGCAACCGAAACCATATCGAGGGCTTCTTCTTTTTTTTCATCATAAGCATACAGCAAATCATACATTGCATACATTGAAAGGTAGTATGGATCAAACTCAGCCATAGATTCTCTTACCAGTTTGTCAGCCTCTACTACGCTTAATCTCAGATAATACTCAGCTTCAGAATTTTTTTTATCGTAGGCTAAGTTGATGCCAAGATTGTAGAGGGAAACTACGTAAGATTTATGTAATTCAGGTTCATTACTATTTTCATAGAGNTTTTTGTATAGGTGAGCAGCCTTATTGTAATACTTAGCAGCCTTTTCGTTTTCTGTTGCCAGATTATAGCATGCTGCTGCATAAGAATAGAGATCTGCAAACATCATCTGATTTTCATTAGATGACAGGTCATCAGTCAGTTTTTTACGGATATCAATCTCGTTTATAAATGCTTCTGCTGCTTCCGGGTAATTTTTCTGCAGGAACTGGCAGAGCCCTATACTGTCATAACAGACAGCCAGAGATTCTGAGTATTCGTTATTTTTAAATAATTTTTCAAGCTTTGTATATACAGCAGCAGCTTTCTCATAATAGTAAACTGCCTTCTCATATTCCGACAAATACTGCATAAAAATCCCGGTGAGATTATAGCTGGTGGCTAAATCATTATTCTTCTTCTCGTCGTTGCTCTTGCCGGCAAGGGCCTTATATATTTTTATTGCTTCCTCGGAAGCATTTTGCGTTTCTTCAATATTACCGGTCAGCATGTATGCCCGCGCCAGATTCAGATAGTTTCTCGCTTTGTCCCCAATAGTGCTGTCAGTTGATCCGTCAATGGTCATCATTCTGTCCAGGTAGTNATTGTTATCACTGATTATTTTAACAAGAGCAGGAGCAGCTGCGGGTATATTTTCAACAGCAGAGGTGAGATTGCTGTTTATATCGTCAATAATATCTTTAATTAACAGTTCTTCACGTTGAGTATATATATAGTAATATGATGCCGTAAGCCATTGATATAAGGAATATAGACCTGAAGCAATCAAAAAGAGCGATAAAACCACGCCAGCGAGTATTGAGCAGCTTAGCCTTCTCCGTCTTGTTGCAATTCTTAGATGTTCAAAGTTGATGCTGGTTGCTGCCGCTATTACTCTCAAGAGCTCCTCCTTAAGCTTTTTCCTGCTAAATCCTTTTGCAGTGTACTTTACCCTTAAGGTTCGATTCTCTATTCCGGGTACCAGCTTAAGTGAGGGAGGAAAGCATATTTGAGGATCATCATCTATCAGCAGGGCGTAAATTTTGTCAGAACGCCCCAGTTCAATAAATGTTCTTACCTCTTTATCTACCCATTGGGATTCTGGAGTATCCTTTGAGCATATTACCAGTAAAACACGGGAAGATTTTAAAGCGGCTTCAATCGTATCACTTAATACTCCGGCAACAGGAAGCTCGGCATCATCACGGAATACTCGCTTTATATCGGCTTCTTTATAACGTCTGGGAGGTCTGAAGGTTTCAAGCAGTGTGTGAACTTTTTTGCAGATTTTATTATCACGGGGTTTATGACGGTAGCTTAAAAAGGCATCATAGACTGTATTTTGCTCTGCTTTTATCATCACAATCGCCCCCTTTACATTTCTTCGGCAATGTAAGTTAAATTCGCGGGTCTTATCAAAAGTGTCATTCTTAGAAGTTCGTTATTCTCGAGCCTGAGGACCGTAAATTTTATATTCTTGTTTATACGGCTATTAAGATAGGCTTCATACTGACCCAAATCCCTGAACTTAAAACCACCTGTTTCCACAATTATGTCTCCTGCCTGAAGGCCGTCACAGACTATGGAAACTTCTTCTTCAATTTCGGCTACAAGAATGCCGCTGGGATAAACTTTAGGGTCGGTGTCATTTGTAAAAAATTCGGATAACATTGAATAAAGCTCAGAACCTTCTTCCAGCATAGAGGCGGTTATCTTATATGCATTTACAGCATCTTTCTTTTTGCCTAAATAACGAAGTATTTTTGCTTTGTTACGGGATTGATTCAAATCGTCATCAGCCTCAGGCAAAAGCAGATCATCAACAGGCAGGAGCGGAATATACTCACTTTCTGCTATTCGCAACTTTTCGAGACTATTTACTAATAATGAGTTAACATAAGGCTGTATTTCAGGAGTGTCCTGAAAAATCAAAGGATAATTCTCACACATATCAGCCAGAAGATCCTTGGACAATTGAGTTTTTTCGATTGCTATATCTGTTTTATGCTTTGAATTGAACCAGAGGAAGGTAAAAAAACTACCTAAAAGTAAAGGTAATAATATAACAAGCAAAGCAATAGTTTTTAGCCGCTGACGGATTCTTTTATCATGTCTTTGCGCCAGGGTATCATAGCTGACACCAATGAGAGCGGCTACAATTTTGATACGGGTATGATGCAAATGTGTAAGAGAGGCTTTAATACTCTTTGCTCTGACATCAATAGCAAGCGGTTCCACAATCTCGGTGATTTCCTGAGTTGTCCCGTCACTAAAGGTAATTATGCTTTTGCGGGTTTCAAAGAACTCAGGGGGGAATGCAGACTGCGGTTCTCCGCTGTAAAGTACGGGAAGAATATACTCTTTTCCCCTGATCGCCGTAAAATAGTTTATTGCCTGCCTGATACCCGGTGAGTTCCGGTCTTTATCATTGCATACAACCAATAACCAGCGGCAATTAGAGAGAATGTTCAACTGCCCGTTTGCTAACTGAGTCTCATCTTTAACAGGCAAGAGTCTCCCGCTTTTATACTTTACTTCGTCAGTCAGACTGTGTGCTTTTTTGGGGAGAGCATATGTTGATATCTCTGAGATCAGCTTTTCTGCGAGGATACGGTTTGCCGCTTCATCCACAAAGCAAATGCAGTAATCAAGGAACTCCATAATTTACCTCANCACTTGTAATCTTAAGCTATTACAGAGATGAATTACCAAATGTTCTTATTACAATTATACCTTGAATTGGTAAATTGCAAAAGACAGTAAAATCTTTATTTTTTACAATGCATCAACATACCTGATATATATATCTTTTAAATCATTATATAGTTCGGATACAGAATTACTGGCGGGCGATAAAAGAACTGAATCACCAGGCTTTGCTGAGAGAAAAGCACAATCAACAGCCTGTTTCAGTGTGTTGCAATGAGTAATGCGAATATCGATTCCCTGATTCTTACCTACCAGCTTGCGCATAAGACTCATTTCAATAAGCCCCGATGTTTGGCCAATCAGAATTAAATGTTTTACCTTTGCAGCCAGGATATTTCCGAGCGAATCATAGGATCTGTTTTCATCATCGCCTCCTGTTATCAGAAGTATTCTTCGTTTAAAGGTCTTTAATGCTTTAATTGTATTTTCAGGGATATTTCCTGACAAATCAAAGTAGTATTTTACATTATTAAGTTCTCGTATCTCTTCGACAATGTCAACATCTCTATAATTTTCTGCGGGAATATCTTCTCCCGGTTTTTTCTCGTAAGATTCATTTTCTTCATCAGAAAAAATTAATTCTTCATCCATTTGCTTCTCCGGTAAGGGTCTGCTTCTTAATAATAATATATAAGTTGAAACATAAAATATNAACATCATATACATATGTCATCCTGAGGGTCGCGCACCCCCCACGGTNATCCTGAACGGAACATAGTGGAGTGAAGGATCTTTACGCTGTCATAAAAGTTTATTATAGATAAGGTTTGATATCTTGCCAAAAAGCGGGTACAATGTTTATATTGTATAAGAATAATGGGGGTAAAAGCGTGTCAAAACCTGTCGTTGCAGTAGTTGGAAGACCAAATGTAGGCAAGTCAACTTTTTTTAATTATCTTGCCGGAAGAAGAATATCTATTATAGAGGATACACCCGGTGTTACCAGAGACCGTATCTATGCTGAAAGCGAATGGAGGGGAAAGAAATTTACCCTGATAGATACAGGCGGAATTGAAGCCTATTCCGAAGACTATATTAAGCAGCAGATGGTAAGACAGGCTCAAATAGCCATTGATACCGCTGATGTAATTGTTCTGATGGTGGACATAAAAACCGGGTTAACAGCTGCAGATGAGGATGTGGCGGTTATGCTCAGAAAGTCGGCAAAGCCTGTTGTGGTAGCCGTTAATAAGGTTGACAGTATCGGGCAGACTCCTCCGGAAGCCTATGAATTTTACAACCTCGGAATGGGCGAAATCTACCCTGTTTCTTCTATTCATGGTTTGGGAATGGGTGAGCTTCTGGATGCAATATATGATTATTTTCCCGAGGAAAAACATGCTGTAGACGAAGATGATTACATCAAAGTAGCTGTTATCGGAAAACCTAATTCGGGGAAATCGTCCATCATAAACAGGATATTGGGCGAGGAGCGTGTCATAGTAAGCGATATACCAGGAACAACCCGGGATGCTATAGATACATTCTACGAAGCAGAAGGCAAAAAATACATGTTTATTGACACTGCCGGAATCCGCAGAAAAAGCAGAATAGACGAAGATATAGAAAAATACAGTATTATCAGGTCATGGACGGCTGTGGACAGAGCTGATGTATGTATTATTATGATAGATGCAAATGAAGGTGTTACAGAACAGGACACAAAAATTGCAGGTTATGCGCATGAACAGGGTAAGGCATCTATTATAGCCGTTAACAAATGGGATACCATCACTAAAGAAACCGGTGCATTAGAAGAATACCGTAAAAAAGTAATTCAGTCTCTGGAGTTTATGAGCTATGCTCCAATAGTTTTTATTTCAGCAAAGACGGGCCAAAGAGTGGATCGCCTGCTCGAGCTTATAGAATATGTGAACAACCAGGCTTCATTCAGGGTACAGACAGGGATGCTGAATGATGTCTTAAATGATGCCATTGCCATGGTTCAACCCCCATCTGATAAAGGAAAGCGCCTAAAAATCTATTATATGACTCAGGTAGGGGTTAAGCCACCCAGCTTTGTTATATTTGTTAATAATGCCGAATTAATGCACTATTCTTATTCAAGATACCTTCAAAACACATTACGGAATAATTTTGGTTTCGAAGGCACACCTATTCGTTTTACTATTAAAGAAAAGGGAGATGAATAAATGCCTTTTGAAATAATTGTAATAGTATTTTCATCGGTTATCGGTTATTTATTAGGTAGTGTTAATACCTCGATTATTATTGGAAAACTTGTTTACAAGACAGATGTGAGAGAGCATGGAAGCGGTAATGCAGGGGCGACCAATGTATTAAGAACATTTGGCAAGAAAGCTGCCCTTGCAGTTGTTGCGGGGGATTTTCTAAAAGGAGTATTAGCCTGTCTGATCGGACGCTATGTCTTCGGTGAGATTAATCCCGGAAGCGGAATATTTCTGGGCGAATATTTTGCCGGATTTTTTGCTGTAATCGGGCATAATTGGCCAGCTTATTTTGGTTTCAAAGGCGGTAAAGGAGTAATGACATCTTTTGCGGTAATTCTTATGTTCTCGCCGATGGCGGCATTAATATGCCTTGGGGCTTTTATTGTTATTGTAGCAATAACGCGCTATGTTTCTTTGGGTTCGATGTTAAGTGCAATATTGTTTTTGATTATTATTTTCAATGAGCCTTTGCCTATGTTATTGATTGGAACCGCATTGGTAGCATTGATTATAATAAGGCACAGTGCAAATATCAAAAGGCTTTTTGCCGGAAATGAGAAAAGATTAACCTTTAAAAATACTAAGGAGAGATAATAGAGATGTCAGTAGTATCAATAATTGGAGCAGGCAGTTGGGGGACAAGCCTGTCTATTCTTTTGAATAAAAACGGACATGATGTCCGTGTATGGTCATTGTTTCAGGATGAAGTGGATATGCTCAATGATGAGAGGGAACATAAAAAGAATCTTCCAGGTGTAAGAATTCCTGAGTCTGTTATATTTACCACCAATCTGAAGGATTGCCTTGATGGACATAATTATATTGTCATTGTGGTACCATCACAGGTAGTTCGGGAAACCTGCAGATTGCTTAAACCATATGTATATAAGGATGATATAGTGATAATATGCTCAAAAGGGCTTGAAGAAAAAACAGGCATGAGACTTAGCGAGGTAATACTCAGCGAAATATCGGATGTTCAGCCCGTAGCGCTATATGGCCCCAGTCACGCAGAGGAGGTTGCCCATGGAATTCCTACAACGGTTGTAGCAGCATCTTCTAACCGTGATGCAGCCATAGAGGTTCAGGATCTTTTTATGTCACCAGCTTTTCGTGTTTATACAAGCTCAGACTTAATTGGAGCCGAAATCGGATCAGCTCTGAAGAATATTATTGCCTTATGTGGCGGGATTTGTGACGGCTTAGGTTATGGTGATAACAGCAAAGCCGCGCTGATAACCCGTGGAATTACCGAAATAGCCAGATTGGGCAAAGCAATGGGAGCCAGTTCAAAAACCTTTGCTGGCCTGACCGGAATCGGCGATATCATCGTTACTTGTACAAGCAATCATAGCCGGAACCTGCGGGCAGGAAGATTGATAGGCAAAGGTTATACTGTGGAAGAAGCCCAGAATGAAATTAAAATGGTGGTTGAAGGGATTTCAGCAACCCGTGCCGCCAAAGAACTTGCCGACAGGTATAATATCAGTATGCCAATAATTCAGGAGGCGTACAAGATTTTGTTTGAAGGTAAGCAATGCAAAGAGGCGGTATATGATCTTATGACCAGAAGCCGCAAACACGAAACCGAAGATACCGGTTGGTAAATTGGCAAGGGGATAAGAGTGACCGGGCTCAGGAGGACAGGCAGGAACAACTTCTTCAGTTGACTCGTATAGGGATTTGCCGGCTCATATACAGGGGGGAAAATAAAATGTCTGATTTAGTGCAAATAAAATTTAAGGCAAAAGCATTGTCGATTTTTCGAAAATTATTAGATGATCAGGTTATACAAGCCTTTCTTGAAATGATAGATGAAAACGAGAGCAATACCTCAGTAAAGATTGACAGATATGCGTCTTTCATACATCTGTTATTTCAATCAAATGAGAATTTTACTGAATATATTTGGCAGCGAATAGTTTTTGATGAAAACATATACATCCGTAAATGTGTAAATAAAGAAGACATTTCACCTATGCTGCGGGAGACGGTCAGACATGAACTTGAAACATTGCAGGAAATCTCACAAATAACATCACAGGATATAAAAAAAGAAATTAATTGTGACGTGTTTTTGCCTGAATGGACTACAAGCGGATATGACTTTGTAAATATGTATGAAGAACGGATAAATAGCTTGTTTACATCAGGATATGGCATCTACGCGAAGCATGCTGTATTTACATACAGTAAAGGCGAAATAGTGCCGGTTAAATATCCCGATCGTATCCGGCTTTCAAATTTAACGGAGTATGAACGGGAACGGAAAAAAATAGTGGACAACACGATTGCCTTTATAGAAGGTAAACCGGCCGCTAACACACTTTTATATGGTGATGCCGGAACAGGGAAATCTTCTACAGTTAAAGCTGTTGTCAATGAATTTGCAAACCGGGGCTTAAGAATGGTAGAGGTCAGAAAAAGCGATTTGCTTAAAATACCGGATTTAATTGAAAAGCTTGCCGGTAACCCGTTAAAATTTATTATATTTATTGATGATCTGTCATTTTCAAAGCATAATGAAGAGATTGGCGCATTGAAGGCTCTGCTGGAAGGAACTGTATCGTCCAGAACTCCAAATGTAATCATTTATGCTACCAGTAACCGCAGACATTTGATCAATGAAAGATTCGAAGACCGCCAGGGAACTGATATCCATATAAATGAAACGATTCAGGAGCAAACATCTTTGTCAGACCGTTTTGGACTTTCAATCCTGTTTTCTAAACCTGATAAAGACGAATACTTGAAGATTGTACACCATCTTATGAAAGAATATGAAGTCAGAGAGACGGAAAATATTGATTTGCTTGCTGAGAAATATGCTTTGGAACGTGGCGGACGCTCGGGCAGAACAGCACG
>JGI24712J26585_10004019_pt1 | contig 11392 bp, 9 predicted proteins | sample BioPla3DNA2_FD_26585 | JGI IMG/M metagenome (IMG submission 26585)
TTCACGGTTTTCGAAAATCTCTTCAAGATTATCTTGCTGTGTGGCAAACTCTTCAAGCTTGCGATTGAGCTCTTCCTTAATCTCAACACCTATTTGATCGGAACGTTTTGCTATAATATTGACTGCAGCATAAACACTTCCTACTTCTTTTTCAAAGAAATCTAAATCACGTGTTTGGGTGTTGGTTGCTGCCATTACTTTTTTAAAGTCCATGATATTTGGTTTACTGTTATTTTATTGTCGTTTTATTGCTTTGACACAACTTGCGTAAATTTTTTCAGCCTCTTTAGATCGTGGGCTTGTCGGGAACTCATCGATATAGGCATAATACTCGTTTATTGTCTCTTGAAGTCGTTCCATTCTAAGCTCTTCGATACTGTTTCGCGCAAGTAGATAGTTTGATTTAAGTATCAGAAACATAATTTCTTCACGATGTTCGGTATCAGGGAAATCTCTAAGAGTATTTCTTAAAGATATTACAGCCGACTTATAATTTTGCAACATGTAGTATTGTTTTGAATCGAAAAACGATTTTTTTTCTAATCGCTTCTTCAACAACCCTTGCAGTACCGTTATAGAATCAATACGCGATGACAAAGGATACATGTTTATGAAGTATTGCATTGACTCTATTGCCTTTAAAGTATTTGATTGATCCAAGTTATATCGTGGAGATTCTTCGTATAGACACTGCGCTACCATAAAATCGGCTTCTTCAGTTTCAGGAGTATTAGTCCATGTGCGCGAATAATTTTTAAAATAGTAGACTGCAACTATGTTTTCGCCTAAGTTATATTGACAATAGGCATACATTAAATTCATTTCACGAGCTTGCTCAGTACCCCTGTATATCGGCATTACGTCGTTCAATAGAGCTTCTGCCCTATACCAGTCCTCTTTTTCGTAATACTGTTTTGCTTTCTCGAATTTCATTGCGTGATCTTTAGATTTAAGTGCTTTTTGAAAATCGGAACAACTGCTAAACAGCACTACTATTAATATTATCAAAAACGAATATTTGAACAAAAACTCTTTTCTCATTATTAACAGTAAAATTGTCTATATTACTAAAAACTTATTAGTACCAAAATGGGTGATCGTTTACTAAGTGCAAAAAAATTAGTCTGCAAAGATAACGATTAATAATTGTTTTTGGTACACGATGCAAATAACAATTTATGTTGGCAATTAATATCGAGCGGCTTATGAATTGAAAATCAATCAACTATAAGAGACGGGGCATGCCTCGTCTCTGTATTATTCTGATACTTATATGATTGTTATACATATTTGGTGTAAGATTATGTGAAAAGCCGTACCATTTATAATCAGGTTGGTGTTTAAATTTTAATTATAATGTTCACTTCATATACTCTTAACCTTCGCTTACAACCATTGTCATAAACGTTATTTAATAATTTAAACTAGAATTTTTCAAAATCACTATCACTTTCTAAACTTTTGTATATATCAAAGTCTATTCCTTTTGTGGATGACTTTGTTTTTGGTTTTGGTATTTCAAAATCATCAATTTTTAATTCTTCTATATCGTCTATTAGACTTTTCTTGTCTGTTTTGTTTGTTTTATAAGTTTGGCTTGTTTTGCTTGTTTTGCTTGTTTTGCTTGTTTTATTAGTTTTAATTGTTTGTCCAGTTCTGTCTGCTTTAGTTGTTGGGCTCGCTTTATCTGTTTTAACTATTATAGGGCTTGTTTTCTCTACTTTACTTGCTTGATATTTATTGTAAGTTTTGTCTGTCTTATTTACTTGCTTAACTATTTTACTTGTCTGTCTGTTTTTTTCTTTACTATTGTCAATTCTGAAAAAGCTTATAGCATCTTTTAGCTGTTCTGCTTGATTTGCAAGTTCTTCGGCATTTGTTGCCATCTCTTCGCTAGAGGCAGCATTGTGTTGTACCACCTGGTTAAGTTGTTGTATAGCATTATTTACTTGTTCTGCTCCACCTCGCTGTTCTATACTTGAAGCAGCTATTTCGCGTACCATTTGAACGGTTTTCTCGATTTCATTTATTAATGTGTTTAAGAGTTTGCCAGATCCTTCAGCCACTTCAACTCCTTCAGTAGCAAGGCCGATAATTTCATCTGCAGAAACCTTGCTACGCTCAGCAAGCTTTCTTACTTCTGCGGCAACCACTGCAAATCCCTTACCATGTTCACCTGCACGTGCAGCCTCAATAGCTGCGTTAAGGGCTAGTATATTGGTTTGAGCTGCTATATCACTAATAATTGTAATTTTTGATGCAATGTTTCGTATAGAGTCAATACTTTTACTTGCGGCTATACTAACCTCTCCAATACCATTTGAAACAACTTCGGACAACTTCTCTGCCTGCTGTGCATTATCTGTATTGTGTTCTATATTCGCTGCCATTTGCTCCATAGAACTAGATATCTCTTCAGTTGATGAGGCTTGTTCGTTACTTCCTTGCGACATTTGTTGCGACATTCCGCTCATTTGATTGCTCGCCACTGAAACGTTTTCAGCTCCTTTGGAAACATCAGCTAAAACTGCTTTCATTTTATTGCCCATATCTGACATTGCTCTTGCTAAATCGCCAAATTCATCTTTTCGTATTAGTTGCTCTTCTGGAATAATAAATGTTAAGTCTCCACTAGCGTATAATTCTGCAAGGAAGACTCCATTTTTAANACCTAATTGAATGNGTCTAGTTATTACATAGCTAATAGTGAAAGCCAATACGCAAGCTATAACATAAACAATAATGATACTAATATGGGTTCTGCTTTCGTTTAATTCCCGAGTCAACATAGTTTCATTTGTCTGATATTTTATTTGTTCCATCACTTTTTCACCAAATGCTCCTTGAGTTGTTGTTTTTTCTTCAACGAGTTTAACTACATCTCCGTATTTTGTAAAAGATTCAGAGAAATCTTTCACTAAAGGAGTTACTTCTGAATTAGCTTCTTCATATACCAAACTGAAAAAATGTTGTGAATTTTCATAAAATCTATCTTCACCTGCATATAGAAATAATAAAAAGTTAACATATCCTCTCATTAATTGGCCATATATCTCGCTCGTCGTCCCATGATGTTGGGCGACTAAATGCATCATCTTTTCACCTATGGCTATTGTCTGTGCCAACATTTCTGTCTCAGAATTAATGACTGCAAATAAACTGTCAGTTTCTCTACCATACTCTTCAAAATTGTTAATAAGCTCATTTAATTCTTTTATTTTTTGAGTATCTGATAAATTCTCAATTAAGGTTTTAATATCGGTAATACAGGTATCAATATAGGCTTTGCTTTGCTGGTAGTCACTATCATTTTTCGAGTTGGTCATGTTTTGAACGCTAAAGCGTGCATTAATGAAAGATTTTTCGGCTAATTGAGCATGTTGAATGTCGTCTGTATATCCTGAATATAGTACTATGCCATAATACCCAAAAAATGCGACAATAGTTAACAACGTCATAAAGGTTCCAATAGTTAATCTCTGTTTTGTGCCGATTTTTAAATTACCTAGTCTCATGGATGTTTAAGTTAAATTTATTTTAATATTATTTGAAGAAGATTACAAAATAAATGCCGAAAAATTATAATCATTTCCGATACATTGTTTAAAACGTTTAAATGAAATATCTACCATTATATTTATAAAAACAAGATTTTCTGTAAAGCATAACAAAGTAAACAAATAATAGTTATTTAAAAAAATTATTTTGAAAACAGATAAAGAATTTTTAGTTTTTGAAACTATTATTTTACCAGATTAAAAACGCATGAGTAGAGCTTTGTCGCTTCTACAAGCTTATTGCCAAAAACAAAAGAGACGGAGCGTGCCCTCTGTTTGTGCAACACTTTGATTTTCAGCACATTAATTGTTGACCTATAACTTAAAGAAAGACACCAGCTCTCTGATACGCCCTGCCAACATATTTAGTTCATTTGCACTGCTCGACATCTCCTCACTACTGTTGGCGTTGTGCTGAGCAACATCGGTTAATTGTTGTATAGACTTATCTATTTGGTGTGCTTCTGACGACTGCTCACTACTGGCAGCATAAATTTCCTGCACAATTTGAGCGTTCTTTTCTATTTGCGGTATCACCTGTGCCACCATTTCAGATGACAACTTTGACACCTCAACACTTTTCGATGCTAAAGTAACTATTTCGTCTGCAGCAGTCTTGCTGTGCTCTGCCAACTTACGCACTTCAGTGGCTACTACTGAAAAACCACGTCCATATTCACCTGCGCGAGCTGCCTCCACTGCAGCATTTAATGCTAAAATATTGGTTTGAAATGCAATATTATTTATTATACTTATTTTGGCTTCAATATCACGTACCGATTCTAATGTCTCATCTGATGAACGTCCCACCTTGTGTATAGCCTCTGCGGCATCTAATGCAATTAGATTGGCTTGGTGGGCAGAATTGCTGTTTTGCTCAATGTTTGATGTCATTTCCTCTACCGACGCTGACACCTCCTCAGCATTAGCCGCTTGCCTACTGGCACCAGTAGAAATTTGCTCTGAAGCTTTCTCTAATGCTAATCCTGTCTCGCCTAATAGCTCAACTTCTGATGTTAGTTGCGACACCACGTTTTGCAGGCTCTCTCTAATTTCTCTTGTAAAACCGACAAGCTTACCTATATCTGTGTCCTCACGAACATAACTATGCTTCAAATGCGCCTCCTCAAGGTTACCCTTAGCAATGCGCTCTAACATAGCCAATACTTCCTTGATAGGCCTAACCACATTAATTGAACCGTAGTAAAAGCACACCACACTTGCCACGATATTCATAGTTGTAACAATTAACTTGACAGTACCATTTCCAGGGTAATAAGTGTATCTAAAACCCATGGTAAGCATAACAAAAAGTAGTGAAGCGAGCCACCATAAGCCCACTCTTACAAAAACAGAACCTTTAAATTTATATCTAAAGATAAGAGCTGCAGCTATTACTGCAGCAATAATAGGAAGAAGATTACTGATAATAAAATCCATGGCAAAATGTATTTAAATGTTTATTTAAGTATTATATCTTACAAATATATATCTTTTAGCTTTATACACAACAATATATAAATTTAATTTAGCAATATGAGTTCAAATAAACAAACAGTTTTATAACTTTTTTGCGCACGTTTTGCAAAAACAAAACGTGTTAACTGAGCTTGATCTTTTTAACAAGCTTAGCGACTAAAACAAAAGAGACGGAGAATTCTTCGTCTCTACAATCCTGATTTTCAGTATATTAATTTCTAATTGCTGATTATGCTGCTTTTAGTTTCGATAAATCTGCCTTTTGTAGTTTTTCTTTTGCGTAACTTATTGTTACTGTCATGGTTTTCTTCCGGCTTGAAGGTAATTCAAACATTGCGTCAATCATAATTAATTCGCAAATTGAACGCAAACCTCGTGCACCTAATTTGAATTCAATAGCTTTTTCTACAATGTAATCAAGCACTTCATCTTCGAATGTTAATGTAATATCGTCCATTGCAAACAGTTTAACATACTGTTTTGTAATTGCATTTTTCGGTTCTGTAAGAATTTGGCGTAAAGCTTTAGCATCCAATGGTTCAAGATAGGTTAATATGGGTAAACGTCCAATAATTTCGGGTATCAAACCATAACTTTTAAGATCCTGTGGTGCTACATATTGCATTAAGTTTGCTCTGTCTATTGGATCAGTTTCCTTTAAAGAGTTAAATCCAACTACAGTCGTATTTAGTCGCTGTGCGATCTTACGTTCAATACCGTCAAAAGCTCCTCCACAAATGAAAAGAATATTATTTGTATTGACAGCTATCATTTTTTGTTCGGGATGTTTACGTCCACCTTGTGGGGGAACATTTACTATTGAGCCTTCCAACAGTTTTAGCAATCCTTGTTGAACACCCTCACCACTCACATCACGTGTGATTGAAGGGTTATCGCTTTTACGTGCTATTTTGTCTATTTCATCTATAAACACTATTCCACGTTCGGCAGCAGCAACATCATAGTCTGCAGCTTGCAACAACCGGGTAATAAGACTTTCAATATCCTCCCCAACGTATCCCGCTTCAGTCAATACAGTTGCATCAACAATAGCAAACGGAACTTCTAACATTTTGGCTATCGCTTTTGCCAACAACGTTTTTCCCGTCCCTGTTGGGCCTACCATTATGATATTCGATTTTTCAATTTCGATACCATCATCAGTACCCTGCTGCACAAGACGTTTATAATGATTATATACTGCTACAGAAAGAAATTTTTTTGCATCATGCTGGCCTATAACATATTGATCAAGAAACTCTTTGATTTCCTTGGGTTTGAGGAGTTTGACATTTTCAACACTAAAGGTGCTGTTTTTTTTGTTTTCTTCCGTTAGTATGGTATGTGCCTGCTCAATACAATAATTGCAAATATAGCTGTCTATACCAGATAAAAGTAAACTTACCTCTCCCTCTTTTCGTCCACAAAACGAACATCGTCCCATTATTTCTGTTCCTTGTTTTTATTTCTTTCTAAGACTTCGTCAATCATACCATAATCCAATGCTTCTTTGGCTGTCATCCAGTAGTCGCGTTCGCTGTCTTTTGCAACTTTTTCGTATTCGTTTCCACTGTGATTTGCAATTATTTCGTACAGCTCGCGCTTAAGCTTTTGTATCTCTTTAACAGTAATTTCCATATCATCAGCCTGACCTGACGCTCCTCCCATGGGTTGGTGTATCATTACACGACTATGTAGTAATGCTGAACGTTTTCCTTTTGCTCCTGCACATAGAAGAACTGCTCCCATGCTTGCAGCCATTCCTGTGCAAATGGTTGCAACGTCTGCAGAAATAAATTGCATTGTGTCATAAATGGCAAGTCCAGCGTGTACACTGCCACCCGGTGTGTTAAAATAAATTTGGATGTCTTTTGCAGGATCGGTTGATTCTAAAAACAGTAATTGAGCTTGAACGATATTTGCTACATAATCGTCTATTGGAAGCCCCAGAAATATAATTCTATCCATCATCAGACGTGAAAAAACGTCCATACTGGCAACGTTTAACTGACGCTCCTCGATAATTGTTGGTGATATGTAATTACTTACGATTGAAGTATAGCGATCATAAGTCATGCTGTTTATTCCGTGGTGTTTAACAGCATATTTTTTAAATTCATTTTGTGGAAACATGTCTTTTTGGTTTTATTTATTAAAAAAATCATCTACAGGAACAACGGTTTCTTCAACATTTACTATCTCTTTAAGCAACTCAAGAACCTTGTTTTCGGCAGCTAAAGAGAAGTAATGACCATATGCGTTTTCTTCCTCACTAAGTCTCTTTATAGCCATTTGCGTTAGAGTTTCATCTGGAATATCAGTTATATTGTAACGTAAAAATGCCATTCTTTGATCTTCTTTAACTCTCTCCATTACATCGTTTTCTTCAATCTTAACATCGTTATCGCTAGCAATTTTATCAACAATAATTCTCCATTGGAATATTTTTCGGTAATTATCCCACACTTCATCTATCTTATCTTCTGCAACTTTTTCTGTATCAACTAACCAGCGTTTTAAAAATTCTTCGGGCAGTTTGGGGTCGATTTTTTCGGTTAAGTATTTAGTTGCTGTCTCTAAGAACTTCGATTCGTGACTATAATGGTTAGATTTTTCTATTTCAGAAAAAATAGCTTCTTTGAATTGCTCTTCGGTTTTTATCTCTTTTCCCGGATAAACTTTATCAAATAGCTCGGTATTTATCTCAGCTTTTTTCAATCTTTTGATTTCTATTATAGTAGCTTCAAAATTACAGTCGAGTGCCTCTGCGTCTTCTTTTTCTATTTTGAGCATTGCTGCAATTTCGGTTGCATTTTTTACTGCTTTCTTTGGGTTAAATATTACCTTTTCGTCCTTTTTCTTGCCGATAAATTTTTTCTTCGATTTAGCATCCTCTATACTTTCAATTCTTATATATGTTGACTCATTAACAATCCCGTCCTCTAAAATTTTCCCTTCACTGTCTAGTTGCCTTACACTACACATAATCATGTCACTTTCAGCAATCTCATCAACATCGTCCAATGTGCCGTTTCGCATTGCTATATTATTGACTGTATCATTGATATACTCTTTTGTGATGTCGATTTTGTAGTATGGTATTTTGTTTCTCTTTGAAAGTTTAACTTCAAATTGGGGTCGTAAGCCTAAGTCAAATACAAAGTTAATATCGTCGGAATTATCTAAACCCTTGATTTTATCAGTTTTATCTATATTCATTAGAGGATCACCTAAAATATCAACTTCTCCAGTTTTTAAATATTCTGAAACTGATTCAGAGACAAGTCCCTGAATTTCTTGCGCTTTAACGCCGTTTCCGTAAATTCGCTTGATGTGTCCATAGGGCACCATTCCTTTGCGAAAACCCGGCATCTGCGCGTTTTTACGATACTCTTTGAGTGTTTTTTCAATTCTTGGATTATAGTCCTCAGCGCTGATTTGTACAGTTAACTCAGCATTTAAGTCATCGATTTTATTTAATTCGACTTTCATTTTTTTATTATTTTTAAGGTCATTAGCAATCAACAATTTAAGTTCAAGGTTTGGTATTTTTGTTCATATCTTGCCTATGCTAAACTGCTGTTCTGTTATTTTATTTTCTAATTTCTTAAAGTTTAGGTTTTTTAAACCGACAAATTTACAATAAAATTGACATAAACTAAAAAAAACCGCCAAGCGTTTCCGTTGACGGTTCTTTTTCATATTTGCTGTGCGGATGAAGGGACTCGAACCCCCACGTCTTTCGACACTAGATCCTAAGTCTAGCGCGGCTACCAATTACGCCACATCCGCAAATTGCGTTGCAAAGGTAATTACTTTTTTGAAATAAGAGTGTTCTAAAAAAGATTATTTTTAAAAAAACTGATGTTTTAAACCTCAAACAATTCTAATTAAGGCTTATTTGCCACAATTGCATAAAAATGAGTATTCTCCCACCTATTGCACTCCTTTGGATAGATATCAAAAAGTTGCGAGTTATTAAAACCTGCACTTTCAATCATCTCAATCTCTTTTTCTTTGAATCTGTATTGTGAATAGTAGTTAGTTTTAAGCTCCTCAGAAAAGCCCGATACAGTAACATCTTCTTTAACACCAAGCTGTCCTTTAACTATAATGGTTCCGCCTTTTTTTACAAAATTAAAATACTTTTTATAAATCTCACGGCTCTCTTCTTCGTTGAAATATTGCATTATGCCAAACATTGTTACTAAATCGAATGTTTTTTTTGTGTCAAATTTTGCAACATCTTGATTGACAACTATAACATTCGGTGCTTCGACAATAAATTTAGAAAAATCAGTGAAAAGTTCAACTGCTGTAATGTCTTTCACCTTATCGTATAACTTATTTATAATCAGTCCTGTTCCTGACGCTACATCTAAAACTGATGTATTCTGACTGGCATACTTAAGAATAAAATCAACATCGTATTGTGTGTAATCATTGAATGAGTTGATTTTAACACTTTTTTGGTCAGGCTGATTTTTTGCCATATTTGCAAAAAACGCTTTTGAAAGGGTGTTGTCCATATTCTACCAAGATTTTACAAATTCGGATACACGTTTATAATCATCGTAAGTATCAATATCGTATGCTCTTATTTTTACGCCTTTAATTGGCAAATGAGGTTCAATTTGTTCAAAGACATTACCTTTTGTAAAAACTACCTTGTCGCGTTTTATGCATGCTGGTCCTGTCCACTCATATTGTCCAGATTCCCAAGAGAATGCTAAAACATTACCCTGTTTGTCAGTTTGAACATAAACGGCTTCATCTGACGTAATTTCGGAGTAACCAATAAATTCGCCGGGCTCCTGTAGTAGCTTTTTAACATCGTCGGGATGAACCAATAGGTCACCGTCCCACTCTATTGCATACTCATTTCCGTGACGACAACCCAAATAAAAACTTGCCCCGGTTTTAGTACTGTAATACTCGTGGTTGTACACAAAAATCACATCTTTGCGATGCTTAAGTACCTCTTTTACAACCTCTTTTGCCTGATAACCTATCACAATTCTTACATCCTCAATATCTTTAAATAGTTCAAGTTGCCAAGAAATAATTGTTCGGTCATTGATTTTTACCAAAGCTTTTGTTTGTCCAAGTCCTAAGCGTGAGCCTACTCCGGCACAACTTATAATAATTGATTTAGCTGCAGACATAGCGATTTTTCGTTAAATATCAGATAATCAGTAAATGGAAGTATGCTGTTAGCCGGATGATGCGTTGTGCCAACTGCTATAGAAATATCGGCAATACGCATTGCCTCAACATCGTTGTTCCCGTCGCCAACAAACACAACTGTCTCTCCCATTTTTTGATAATGTTTTACAACATCTTCCTTTTTTAAGATTTTTTCAATTTTTTCTACTTTATTGTTTTTTACTTTTGCCGTTGATGTAAATGCCTCACATCCAACCTTTTCTACTAATGTTTTTACCCAACAGTCAAGGTTTCCGGTTGCAATAACACAACTGTTAATATTCTCTTTTATAAATTTAAGAAGATTTGGATATAGTTCAACTTCTCCTAACAATCTATCTATTTGATCTACAGGTAAATCACCCAGAATATGAACTCTACGAATAAAGCTTTCTACAAATGGGATATTTCCTTGAATAGTTTCACGCGTCAGCTCCGAAATCTCAGCTTCAATTTTAAAATGCGAGGCTATTAGCGGAAGTGTTTCCTGTGATGTTATAGTACCGTCTAAATCGAAAACGAACTTCATAGGGTTTATGTTTTCAGTTAATACAAAATGTGCAAAGTTACATTTTTTTTAGAAACAAATTAACACCGATTGTACAAATACTACAGCCCAGACATCGCTACTGCTCTTTTTGCCAAATATTTTCGACTAAATCGTTAATAATATTACTTACAGCGGTTTGATTATGCGGTGGTTTTAATATATCATTTACAAATGTTTGTCTTTCATTTTTTCGACTGTCATTGCCATTTAAAACTACATTTTCAATAAATTGACATATATCTGACTCACTATAAGCCATATACGACAATTGGAATGCTTTAGTTCCAAAAACATTGAACCTATCAGCTATTTTCTTATCGCTTACAGTAAAAAGTGCCGGCTTTCCTGTAAAACAGTACTCCGATATAAACGAGATACTATCGTGTATCAAAGCATCTGATGTTAAGAACAGATCGTCATAGTCACCTTCTTCCAGTTGACAATTCTGCATTGTTGCCCAACGTAAATAGTATTGGTCGGTTCGCTCTTTCCCCCATTCAGTGTGATTATATAGCTTGAGTTTTAGTATTGGGTGCGGTTTAAATGCTATTTGAATTTTGTGATTTAATTTTTCTATTAGTTTAAAAAAGTACTCGCTATA
>JGI24712J26585_10004024_pt1 | contig 11377 bp, 6 predicted proteins | sample BioPla3DNA2_FD_26585 | JGI IMG/M metagenome (IMG submission 26585)
ATAATCTCTATTCCGCAGTTTAAAATATCGTTTTCATCCTCCAGAATAAGGTCCGCTTTTCCGCCCCCGAACAGCTCCGTGAAGGTCTCCTTGAAGCTCTCGTTTATGACACTGAACTCCCGGGCAAAAATAGTCTTCATCTCATCGGTCACGTCTCTGATTATCTTCTCAATCTCCGTTTTTGCCTTCTGTATATCGTCCCTTTGTTCGGTCAGATATGTATATCTTCCGTTTACACGCTCAAACTCTTCAATCGCGCCCAGATTTGGTGTGCCCAGTTTGGATATCTCCCTTTTAAGCTCTGCCGCTTGTTTCTGAGCCTTNGATACGCTGTCAAGCTCCAGCCTTATCCTCTGTGCCGCCGAGCGACTCAGCTCATAGGTGTCCCACAGCTTGTCGATAATCTGTTTTTCCTCCAGCTCAGCTGTCAGTATTTTTTGCTCAAGTCTGGAGTGTTCGCGCTCCAGTTCCATTATTTCCCTGCTGAGCTCCTGGGCTTTCTTATCCGATGCCGAGCGCTTTGCTTCTATTTGAAGCTTCTCATTTATTTTATCAGACAGAATTTTCTTTTTTTCTTCAGTCCTATTTCTCAGCTCTATGGCTTTTGAATGATTTTCCTCAATCCGGGAGCGGATAATCTGATTCTTTTCGTTTAATGCCGCAATGGCAACTGTTTTTTGCTCGCTTTCCTGTGAAAACTCCTCCAACAACTGCTCCCACTCTGATATAGCCCGAAGGATTGCCTCCTTCTCGGCATTCAAAGATGCCTCTTCCTGCTTAAGCTGAGATAGCAGTGCATTGAGCGCCTCCAGCTTTTTGTGAAGCTCTTCCTGACCTTGGGATATCCGTTCGGCCTGGGCTCTCCGGGCTTTTGACTTTTCCCGGTTTTCTTTAATAACCGCTTCTGCCTCAGATATCTCCCCTTCAACATTTCTCAGCTTCCCAGCCAGCTGGATTTTTATCTGCTCATATGTTCTGTAGCTGTTCTCCAGTGATTCAATGAGAATTTTCCTTTGTGAAATCTCCGCTTCGAGTTTTAATACCTCATCTTGAAGCCTGCGGTATTCTCCTTGGGCTGTTTCCATCTCGTAAATCGCGGAATTGAGCTCTCTTTCAGCCTCTCTGTGCTTTTTGACAAGCTCTTCAATTTCCTTTTCAAGAGCCTTTTCCCTCTGCCGCAGGCGTATTATTTCATTTGCACGTGATAGTATACCCACATTTCCGGCTGCGCTTCCACCTGTCATTGAGCCGCCTGCATTGATAACCTGACCGTCAAGAGTAACCATTCTGAAACGTGATGAATATTTCCTTGACAGCCTTATTGCGCAGTCCAAATTGTCGACTATCAGGGTCCGGCCAAGGAGACTCATGAATATGCCGCTGTATTCTGCGTCATATTTAACGAGCCTTACGGCAATGCCCTCCACTCCCTCCTCGTTCAGAATGTCCTGATGGCTGAGCTCCCTGCCCTTTATCGCCGAAACCGGTAAAAACGTAGCCCGGCCTGCGTCCCTCTGTTTGAGCATCATAATGGCGGATTTTCCATCCTCTTCCCTGTCTACCACTATGCTTTGCATGGACCCACCCAGAGCGGTTTCAATAGACACCGTATATTTGTCATCTGTTTTAATCAGGTCCGCTACCGTTCCCCGAATGTTCTTCAGATTTCCTTTTTTGCTCTCTCTCATTACAAGCTTTACCGCTTTTGAGAAACCCTCATAATCCTTTTCCATGGCTGATAGCAGTGAAATCCTGGATTTCAGCGCATTGTGCTCCATCTGCGCCTTTCGGATTTTCTCGGCACAATCAGCCGCTCTTTTTTCCCGGCTCTTAACCCTTATTTCATAGCCCTTGAGCATATTCCCCACCGATTGCTCCTCGTCCCGGAGCCTGGTGAGCCCACTTTCCTTTTCCGTATATATGTTCTTTTCCTCTGTGATTCTACCGAGGATCTTTTTTAATTCAAACTCGTTATTATCGTTTCTCTCTTCAAGCTCAGTTATACTCTTCCTTAATGCCTCACTTCTTGCCAAAGTTGCCGCACAAAGACTGTCAAATTCAGAAGCTTCGGCAAGGAGTCTGTTTATTTCCCTTTCCTTCTCCCCTGCGTAATCGTTTGCTTTCTCATTTTCAATACGCAGACCGGAATACTTCTCATTGAGCTGTAAAATCCGGTCTTCTATCTCCCTTATTCGCTCTTTTCTCCTGTCAATCTGCTCTGCAAGACCCTTATCCCTGCTCTGGCGCTCTTCAAGTTCCTGCGTCATTCTATTGATACTTTCCTCGTTGTTGCGTAAATCGGCCTTCAATGAGGCGTTTTCACTTTCGAATTCGGCAATTCGGGTCTCAAGTTCGGAGATTTCAGAGCGCAGGCTCTCAGATGCCACATCGGCATTCCGAATTTGCTCGGAAAAGAGAGCGGCATCCTCATAATGCTGCTCCAGCTTCTGCTTTTGCTCTTCAAGTTGAGCTCCCGCCTGTTCAAAATCCTCCTTCAGCTTTGAATTCCGGCTTTCAAGCTTGTCCAGATTCTCCATCCACAGGGATATCTCCAACTCCCTGAGCTGGTCACGCAAGACCAGATATTTCTTAGCGGTCTCCGACTGGGCTCTCAGGGGCTCTACCTGAAGCTCCAACTCGGAAATTTTATCATTGACACGAACAAGGTTTTCTTCGGTCTTAGCCAGTTTTCTCTCAGCTTCTTCTTTCCTGTACCTGTATCTGGATATACCTGCCGCCTCTTCAAAAATCTCACGCCTGTCCTCGCTCTTGGCGGAAAGTATCTCGTCAACCTTTCCCTGACCTATTATCGCATACCCGTCCTTGCCAAGACCGGTATCCATCAATATTTCTCTTATATCCTTAAGGCGTACGGCGTTTTTGTTTATAAAATACTCGCTTTCACCGCTTCTGTAGTATCTGCGGGTTATCATAAGCTCGGAGGAATCCACATTAAATCTTCCCTCCGAGTTGTCAATAACAAGGGAAACCTGCGCGAACCCCAGCTGACTGCGCTGCTCAGCTCCGCCGAAGATAACGTCCTCCATTTTGGAGCCCCTGAGCGCCTTTGTGCGCTGTTCACCCATGACCCAGGACAGAGCATCGGATATATTCGATTTTCCACTTCCGTTGGGACCTACAATAGCTGTAATGTCCTTTTCGAAGGAAAGTCTGATTTTTTCAGGGAACGATTTAAAGCCCTGTATCTCCAGTGCTTTCAGATACATAATCTTCTCCGTTTATCATATGTTATTCGGGCTGAGCAGTTCAATATTTCCAGGCTCGGTATCAATACTTTTAATCCTTATGGATTCAAGCGCGAATTCTTCGGTGAGTATTTTAATATTTCGCCTTTTATGGCCTGCCATTGCCGATACCCTTGAGCTATGAACCCCAAGGAGTACTCTCTTTCCTGTGCCGGTCTCTCTCAGCAGTTCTCTGGCTCTGCGCAGCATGATTTCCGAATATACCAGCTCTCCCAGAGCGGGATGGTATGCTCCCGCAACCGCGTCACCGCCTGAAAGCTCATCGGTGGGATTTAGTCCAAGCCTTATTACGGGTATTCTTTCCGACTCAAAAATTAAAAAAAGCTCGGCGCAGAGCTTTATCGCGTCCTCCACGCTATGCTCCTTGTAGACGCCGCACCGCCACATTTCATACAGAGCCGTATCTTTTAGGATAACAGTTGGGTAAATGCGGATCCCGTCAGGCTTTAGCTCTGCAAGCTTTTTCGCGGTATATATGGATTTCTCCCAGCTGTCTCCGGGCAGGCCGGTCATCATCTGTAAAATCAACCTGAAGCCGTGTTTTCTTATCAGCTTGGAAGCCTGCCGGGTATCCTCCGGACTATGACCTCTCCCTGAGAGTTTCAGCACCTGGGCATCCATCGACTGGGCCCCCAGTTCTATGGTCTTAACAGAATAATTTTTAAGTAGCCGAAGTCCTTGATCATCTATCCCATCAGGCCGGGTGGATACTCTTATTTCCGAAATAAATCCCTCATCCACATAAGTCCGGGCAGCCTCCAAAAGAGCTGTTTGCTGCTCCATGGGTATCGCCGTGAAGCTTCCCCCATAAAACGCAAGCTCCGCCTTCGTGCCCGGTGAAAGTTTTTCCTTTGCTTTTATTATACAGCTGTGTACATCCGATGCCTCTGAGGGTTTTTCATTTCCCGAAATTCTCTTTTGATTGCAAAAAACACAGGCATTCGGACAGCCAAGATGTGGCACAAATACAGGTATAACGGATCTTCTCGCCTTCATTTTATGATGCTCTCCAATGCCGCTTCGGCCGCCGCCTGTTCAGCTTCCTTTTTGCTTTTTCCGCTGCCCCTTCCCCTGAGCTCGCCCTTTATCAGGACCTCGGCATAAAACACCTTGTCATGATCCGGTCCGGCTTCTCCCACAAGCCTGTATGTAGGAGATTCACCGCCATTTTTCTGAACTATTTCCTGAAGTGTGGTCTTATAGTCCTGAATCTTCTCGTCTTTCCCCATACCGTCCAGAATATGTTTTTTAACAAATCTCTCCGCCGCCTTTTTGCCTCCGTCAAGATATATGGCGGCAATAACAGCCTCAAGGGCATCTGCCAGTATCGACGCTCTATTTCTGCCACCGCCCTGCTCCTCTCCCTTTCCCAGGAGCAGGTGCTCTCCAAGCTGCAGCCTTTTGGCCACCCTGACCAGGCTAGGCTCGCAAACCAGCTCTGATCTGAGCTTTGTCATTTCACCTTCAGGTTTTTCCCTGTAAGACATATATAAATACTCGGCCACAATAAAGCCAAGGAGAGAATCTCCCAAAAACTCAAGCCTCTCGTTGCACCCCAGGCGCCCTTCTCCCTTTTCGTTTGAATAAGAGCTGTGGGTCAGAGCCTTGATCAGAAGCCCCTTATTCTTAAATGTGTACTGTAATCTGTCTTCAAGCATACNGATAAACCCTTTCATAGTTGAGCTTGAGCAGGTGCTTATTTAATACAAATCAAAAACGCGACAACAGCAATACTATGACAGCGTTTTTAAATTATATCGGGTGCAGCGCAATTGATTTGCGGCGTATACCCGCAAATCAATTCAGGCAGTCAAACAAATGCGAAAGCATTTGTTTAATAAGTTTGGCTGTCGCAAAAGGTTTGGTACCCTTCTCTGACTTTGCGACAGCCTTGTTTTATCAATCTATAATGTTTGAGATATAACGAGTAAGGTCACCGACCGTCACAAGAGAAGGCAGGTCTTCTTCATTGAGTTCAGGAATGTCAAACTCTTCTTCAACCGCCATGGCCAGTTCAACTATGTCAAGGGAATCGGCCCCCAAATCTTCCTGAAACGATGTTTCCATTGTTATTGTATCTTCATCAATAACAAACTGTTCTGCAAGGAGCTTTTTCAACCTTTCAAATACCATGATTACCACCTCATATATACATGCTTGAAATTACCTGCAATTATGGTATGCATAATAACCGCTTTTGTCAACTGTTTTTTTCACTGTTTTCAACCATCGCCTTTATATTGTCAATGCTTTCAACAATTTCTTCAACAAATCTGGAGCGGGCAATTTTTATCGCCTGTCCAATGGCGTTTTTTATTGCATTGGCATCCGATGAGCCGTGGGCTTTTATCACCGGCTTCGATATTCCGATAAGAACACTTCCACCCACCTCGGTATAGTCCAGTCTTTTTTTCAGTTTCAAAATATCCTTTTTAACAATGCCTGCAGCCAGCTTTGACCATATGTTTTTCGTAAAAATACCCTTGAGCTCCTCTGCCATATACAAAGCCGTGCCTTCTATGGTTTTTAAAAGGATATTGCCAGAAAAACCGTCACACACAATTACATCCGCTTTATTATATAAAATATCCCTTCCTTCCATATTTCCTATAAAGTCAAACATTCCCCCTGAAGACGCCTCTTTCAGAAGCTTGAAAGTCTCCCTGTGAAGGGGCTGGCCTTTTGTCTCCTCGGTGCCGATGTTCAAAAGGGCAATTTTAGGATTTCCCTTGTCCAGAACGTTTCTTGCATAGCTTGCGCCCATATAGGCGAACTGGACAAGATATTCGGAGGTACATTCAGTATTGGCGCCCACATCTATGATTATACTGTTACCAAAGTCCTCAGGCAGCACGGGAGACAGGGCGGCTCTTCTGATTCCTCTGATTCTTTTAACAATCAAAGTGGAGCCTGTTAAAAGGGCGCCTGTATTTCCAGCCGATACAAGGGCCTCGCCCCTGCCGTCGCTCAGCATATTTAAAGCCACAGTCATTGACGAGTCCTTTTTTTCTTTTATAACGGCGGAAGGGTCGTCCTCCATCGTAATGATTTCTGATGTGTGGGCTATTTCTATACCCTTGGGGATATTCTTCATGCCCAGCTTTTCAATACAGCGGAGTATCTCTTCGCCTTTTCCAACCAGTATAATATCCGCCCCTGAGTCCGTAACGGCCATTACGGCACCCTTGACTATTTCAAAAGGCGCATTATCTCCGCTCATTGCATCTACGATAATCTTCATCTTCCTGCTCCATATTCCACGGCCGGCGCAAAATATACCAAACCTGTTTGTCGACCGGGGTTGCCGCTGATTTGCGGTTGCCGCTTTTTCGGCAAGCGACAGGCCGATTTCTCGTTCTCTGTCAGCCCTGTAATTGGGCAAGTTTCTCTTTTATGAGTTTAAGGGAACGCTTTGAAATTTCGGCATTTTTATTTCTCTTACCCTTAACCCTGTAGCCTAAGGGCTCCATTATACCAAAATTTATATTCATAGGCTGAAAATCCGCGATAGTCGGGTTGCTAATATAATGGGCCAGAGCACCTATCGCATTTTTCGATGAAAACTCCAAGGGGGGCATACCCAACAGCTCTCTTGAGGTTTCCAGACCACACAGCAGGCCGGAGGCTGCCGATTCTACATAGCCCTCCACTCCTGTTATCTGCCCGGCAAATCTTATTCTGGTATCGGCTCTGAGCCTGAAGCGCTCGTCAAGCACCCGTGGAGAATCGATAAATGTGTTTACATGCATGACCCCGTATCTGACGAACTCGGCATTTTCAAGCCCCGGTATCATGGAAAACACTCTACGCTGCTCACCAAATTTCAAATTGGTTTGAAAGCCTACAATATTATACAGCGAACCCTCTTTGTTGTCACGCCGTAATTGCACAACCCCATAGGGCTCCTTGCCTGTTCTCGGATCAATAAGGCCAACAGGCTTTAAGGGTCCGTATCTGAGAGTATCCTGTCCCCGCCTTGCCATAACCTCCACAGGCATACAGCCCTCGAATACCTTCTCGTCCTCAAAGGCGTGTTTTTCAGCCTGCTCGGCAGCAATAAGCTCGTTCCAGAAAGAAATATATTCATCCTTGTCCATGGGACAGTTTATATAGTCCGCTGTTCCCTTGCCATAGCGGGATGCAAAAAAAGCCCTTTCCAAATTCACGCTCTCGAAGGTCACTATAGGCGCGGCCGCATCATAAAACCTTAAAAAATCCCTTTCGGGAAAAAGCCGGGCTATTTCTGCCGCAAAGGCATCTGAAGTCAGGGGGCCTGTGGCAATAATCACATAGCCCTCCGGTATCTTGGTGACTTCCTTTTCATATATGTCAATCAGCGGGTTACTTTTTATATGCTGGGTAACACAGGCAGAAAATTCGTCTCTGTCCACAGCCAGTGCGCCCCCCGCCTCAATTCTGTTTTTGTCCGCACATTTCATAATGAGGGAAGCTAAAAGCCGCATTTCCTCCTTAAGCAGGCCTACGGCATTTGTAAGCTCGTTGCTCCTCAGGGAATTTGAGCAAACCAGCTCGGCATAGTCGTCCGATATGTGGGCAGGTGATTTCCTGCTGGGCTTCATTTCCATGAGCTTTACCCGAATGCCTGCCCTGGCAAGCTGCCAGGCAGCCTCGCATCCGGCCAGACCAGCTCCAACTACGGTTACTTCTATACTCATTTATCAGTCCCTTTTTGGGCTTTTTTGTTTTTTCCTTGCGTTCCTTTTTCTTTTTCTGTATTGTTCTCCTGTTTTTCAGGCTCCGTGGCATCGGTTTTCGCTTTCTTTTTATAGCCTCTCTTTTCCTCAGGCACAAAGTTAGAGCAGGCTTCGTTTATGCAAAAGGGTTTCCTGTATCCTCTTCCCGATTTTTTAAACATAGTCTGCCCGCACTCGGGACAGGAATCCTTTACGGGAACATCCCATGTCATGAAGCCACATTGGGCTCCCTTCTCACATGCGTAATAGGTATAGCCCTTTTTGGAGCTGCGCTTAAGTATCCTGTTTCCGCATTTCGGGCATTTCCCGGGCATTTCAATAACCAGTGGCTTTGTAAAGTTGCACTCAGGATATCCGGGACAGGCCAGAAACCTTCCGAAACGCCCAGATTTTATGACCATATTTCGCCCGCATTCATCGCATATCTCCTCAGTCACCTCATCAGGTATCTTTATCCTCACGCCTTCCAGAGCGGCTTCGGCTTCTTTTAACGCCTGGGCAAAATCATCATAAAACTCGGCAAGGACGCTTTTCCACTCGCGCTCTCCCTCTTCAATGCTGTCAAGACGCTCTTCCAGTCTTGCCGTGAACTCCACATCTACAATGTCCTCAAACCTATCCTTCATAAGCTGAGTGACAACCTGGCCGAGAGCGGTGGGTTTTAGATGCTTCCCCTCCTTCACCACATATTCCCTGTCCATAATCGTAGACATGGTGGGAGCATATGTGCTCGGTCTGCCTATTCCCTTTTCCTCCATTGCTCTTATAAGGGAATCCTCCGTGTATCTGGGAGGCGGCTGGGTAAACTTCTGTTCGCTGACAATGTCCGACAGGTTAACCTCTTCGCCCTCCTGAAGCTCTGGCAGGGGCTTTTTGTCGTTTTTATCCTCCTCGTCCTTCCCGTTGTCATCATAGAGAGCCGTAAAGCCCGGAAACTTCAGGGAGGAATGATTAGCCTTAAAAACATATCCCGCTGACTGAGCTTCAATGGTTACAGTGTCATAAACGGCATTTGCCATCTGACTTGCCATAAATCTGTTCCAAATCAGCTTATAAAGCCTGTACTGGTCATTTGTCAGGTCTTTTCTTATGCTCTCCGGCTCGAGGGTAATCTCCGTGGGCCTGATAGCCTCATGGGCATCCTGTGCACCTTTTTTTGTTTTAAAAACACGGGGACTCTTGGGATAGTATTCACTTCCGTATCGATTCAGAATGAAGCTCTTTGCCGCCTCCTGAGCCTCCTGTGAAACTCTCAGGGAATCCGTTCTCATATATGTTATGATGCCTATGGTTCCCTGGCCGCTTATATCAATGCCTTCATAGAGCTGCTGTGCAATCATCATCGTGCGTTTTGGAGTCATATTAAGCCTTCTTGAGGCCTCCTGCTGAAGGGTTGAGGTTATAAACGGAGCGGAAGGCGCCCTTTGCCTGTCCCTTCTCTTTACGCTTTTTATAGTAAAAGGCGCTGTTTTTATGGCTTCCACCACTTTGTCAAGTTCTTCTTTGCTCTTAAGCTCCTGTTTTTTTGCAGCCCCGTGGAAGCGGGCGGTGAAGGAGCCGGGTTTCCCTATACATTCGAGCACCACATCCAGAAGCCAGTATTCCTCCGGAACAAATGCCTTTATCTCTTCCTCCCTGTCCACTACCATTCTGGTAACTACTGATTGGACCCTGCCGGCCGATAATCCCCGCTTTATTTTGCTCCAGAGGAGCGGACTGAGCTTATATCCAACTATTCGGTCCAAAATCCTTCTTGCCTGCTGGGCGTCAACCAAATTCATATCTATGGGCCTGGGAGATTGTATGCCTTCAATTACCACCTTTTTGGTCAGCTCATTGAATGTTACACGAAAAGCTTTTTCATCGGACAATTCCAAAAGCTCCTTAAGGTGCCAGGATATTGCCTCACCCTCCCGGTCGGGGTCCGTTGCAAGATATACTTTTTCGCTTTTGTTTGCGCTTTCCCTCAGTTCATTTATCGTCTGTTCCTTCCCTTTAATCGGCTGATAGTCCGGAATGAAGCCGTTTTCCAAATCAACACTCATTTTATTTTTAGGAAGGTCCCTCAAGTGTCCACCCGAGGCGGCAACGATATAATCCTTACCCAATATTTTGCCGATGGTTTTGGCTTTATATGGTGATTCTATGATAACAAGATTTTTCCCTTCTTTTGCCATTAGTTTTCCTCACTTAAAGTTTAATCATTATATATACTATATTAATTGTCCGTTTACCGCAAAGCTCCGCATATCAAAGATGCTATTTAGTTTTCACATTAAGCTGAAAGTGCTTTCCCCCGGCATCTGTGGCAAAGCCCTTCAGCTCCAGCTGAGTTAATGCCGCCAGAGCTCTGTCTGCCTGCAGGGCTGAGTTTATTATTATTTCATCAATATGCATTACTTTGCTGGACATGACTCGTAAAATCTTTATTTCATCATCTGTTAAATTGCCAACTTGTTCTTCCAGGTCAATATATTCCATGCTTGAATTGTTGTCAACCTCTATTTTTCCCCGGACCGATGCATCCTTTCTGTCATTTTCCTTTAAATCTATGCTGACTGTCTTGCTTTTTACGGGTGCTGCCGATATTTTATCTGGAAACCTCCATTCGTATTGACTGAGGATATCCCAACCGGATGTTATGAGATACGCACCGTCCCTGATCAGCGCATTTGAGCCTTCAAAGCCACGCAGGTCGATATTTCCCGGTACTGCGAATACGTCTCTGCCCTGTTCGATTGCCCTGGCCGCGGTTATAAGAGAGCCGCTTTTAGCAGGCGCTTCAATAACCGCCACTCCGAGACTTATACCGCTTATTATGCGGTTTCTTGCCGGGAAGCTGCCTCTGGTCGCCTTTTGTCCGGGAGGATATTCGCTGAGCAGCAAACCCTCAGACGCGATCCTGCTCTGGAGTTTTCTGTTCCAGGATGGATATGTAATATCTGTTCCGGTGCCCAGTACACCTATTACGAAGCCAGCTTCTTTCAGAGCTCCCTTTGCTGCCGCCGAGTCGATTCCCTCGGCAAGTCCGGTGGAGACGATACCGCCGCCGCAGGCTATTTCGGAGGCAATCCTCTGTGCAGTCTTCAGTCCGTATACGGAAGCCTTCCTGGTCCCCACCACTCCTATAACTGCTTCATAGTCCATATCTGGCAGGGTGCCCCTGTAGTATAAAACAAGGGGCGGGTCATAAATATTAGCCAGCCTCTTCGGATATAGGCTGTCATAAAGCGTTATAATTCCGGTTCCCGTTTTTCTGCAGTTTTTCAATATGTTCTTTGCCCGGCTCAGCTCCTTGTTATTAAGCTGCTCTGCCTCGGAGCGCCTTGAACCCGGTACTAGAATAATCTCATCAAAGCCGGCCTCAAAAACTCTTTTTACCGAGCCAAAATAATC
>JGI24712J26585_10004026_pt1 | contig 11375 bp, 12 predicted proteins | sample BioPla3DNA2_FD_26585 | JGI IMG/M metagenome (IMG submission 26585)
TAGATATAATAGTTATAGGGGGTAAAATCATAAATGAAGAAGTTTTTAGGCAAATGTGGTAAAGTTATTAAAAGTATTTTTACCTTTATAAGTAGAACTTTACTTTTTTTAATGTTAATTTTTATAACAGTAGGTGTTTTAGGGTTAGGATTTTTAGGGGTAAAAATGCTTCCTGTTTTGGAAGAAGCAAAGAGCATAAGTTATGATAAGTTATTGAGTATTGATGGTAATACATTTATGGGGTTAGCTGATACTGTTATTTATGATAATAAAGGTGAGATTTTATCTGAAATAAATATTGGAAATTATGAATATGTAACTATAGATAATTTATCTCATTGGGTAATAGATGGATATATAGCAGTAGAGGACCAGAATTTTAAGACACATAATGGAATAGACTATAAAGGGATAGCAAGAGCAGCAGTTTCTATTATAAAGAATAAAGGTGAAATTACACAAGGTGGAAGTACGATAACGCAACAAGTAATTAAGAATAATTTATTAACTCAAGAGAAATCTTTTAAAAGAAAGTTTATAGAATTTTATTTGGCACCACAAATTGAAAAGCAATATAGTAAATCTCAAATTATGGAGTTCTATGTCAACACTAATTTTTATGGGAATAATTGTGAGGGTATAGGGATTGCATCTAAATATTATTTTGGAAAAGAAGCAAAAGATTTGAATATTGAAGAATCAGCTTTATTAGTAGGTATTTCAAATAATCCAACATTTTACAATCCTAAGACAAAGCCAGAAAATGCAAGAGAAAAGCGAGATTTTGTATTAGCTTTAATGAGAGATAGAGGGGTTATAACAGAAGAACAATATCAAAAGGCTGTGAATACGGAAATCACTTTGGTATTAGAAAGAGAATTAAGAGAAAAAGAGAATTATCAAGTAAGTTTTGCAATACATAGTGCAACCTTAAAGTTGATGGAAATAGATGGGTTTGAATTTAAGTATACCTTTAAGGATAAAGATGACTATGACAATTATCAGAATAACTATACAGAAGTATATAATGAAGTGGCACAGAAGATTAGAGCAGGTGGTTACAAGATATATACTTCATTAGATACAGAAAAACAAGTCTTACTACAAGGAATAGTAGATAATAAGTTGTCAAGTTATAAAGAAAAGTCAGAAGATGGTAGATATACTATGCAAGGTTCAGCAACTTTGATAAATAATGAAACAGGGTATGTTGAAGCAATTATAGGTGGTAGAGGAACAGATGATGAGTTTAATAGGGCATTTTTATCAGCAAGACAACCAGGTTCTTCAATTAAACCTATTGTAGTATATGGCGTAGCTTATGATACAGGTAGATATTATCCGTCATTAAAGAAAGAAGATAAGTATGAGAAGAATGGTCCGAAAAATTGGGATTTAGTATATAGGGGTGATGTTTCTTTAAGAGAAGCATTATGTAGAAGTATAAATACAGTAGCATTAAATTTATTTGCAGAAGTAGGTGCAGATAAAGGATTATCTTATTTAGATAAATTGAGATTTACAGATTTAACTTATATGGATAATGGTAATAATGCTTTATCATTAGGTGGTTTTACATTTGGTGCGACAACTGTAGATATGGCAAAAGCTTATTCTACAATAGCAAATTATGGTGAATATTTAGATAATTTGTGTATAACTAAAATAGAGTTTCAAAATAAGGGTATTATCTTTAATGGTGAGATAAATAGAACAAAAGTATATGAACCTGATGCAGCATATATGGTTTTAGAATCATTAAAGTCAAATATGACAAAGAGTTATGGATTAGGTAGAGGNTTGAATGTTAAAAATGCAGTAGTAGGTGGTAAGTCAGGAACTACTAATTCTCAAAAGGATGTGTGGTTTTGTGGTGTTTCAAAATATTATTCATTAGCTATATGGTGTGGTTATGATACACCTAAATCTACTGGATTATATGGTAGTGGTATCCCAGGTCAAATTTGGAATGAAGCTATGACAAAACTTCATGAAGGTATGGATAAAGTTGATTTTGAACAACCTATAACAATAACAGAGCAATATATAAATTGGAAAGGTGAATATGTAGATTATAATAGTGGGGTAAAAGATTTATATTCTCAATCTTTAATAGATAAGGCAGAAGTAGAACGACAAGAGAAATTAGAGAAAGAAAGATTAGAGAAAGAATTACAAGAAATATCTATTATAGAGAAAGAGATTTCTAAATTTAAGTCTTATGAAGTATATGGTATTGAAAGCATAGAGTATGTAGAGGCTAAATATTTAGAGATTTCTAATAAGATAGCTAAAATAGTATCAGAGGATAAGCGTAAAGAACTTCAAATTGATTTGGATATTGTAATGGCTAATTTAGAAAAAGATTTGAAACCTTTCAGAGAGCAGCTTAAAGAGAAAGAACTTGAAGAAATTAAGAAAAAGCAAGAGAAAGTTGAAAAATCTATTATATCCATATTATTAGATTTGAGTAATTTAAAGATAATTTCAAAGGCAGAAATAAACAAGGCATTAGAGTATAAATCAAATATAGAAACTTTATTAAATGAACTCAATGACCAAGAGAAAATATCAAAGTATAAAAAACAACTAAATGAGGTAATGAAAGTTAAAAATAGTGAGATAGATGCTGTTAGAACTCAAATAGAAAAAGATAATATGGAGAAACAAAATCAACAGAAAACTGTTTTGCAAGGTCAATTAGATTTGTATTTAGTTGTATTAAATAATTTTAGTATTTGGACTGAGGAAGTAGAGTCATTATACTCAAAGATAGAGGAAACTCTTGTGCAATATGAAGAATTGGGTGGTTCAATTTCATATAGAGAGGCATATTTATTTAAAAAAGAAATTTTAGATAGTACAAAAGAATAAAAAGCAAAAGGTGTATAGATTTGAAAAGTTGAATGGACATATCTATACACTTTTTTCATATAAAAATAGACATAAAAAATCTATAGTATACAGAAGAGAAAAATGAAAGAATGGGGTTGATGAAGTTGAAAAGAGTAATGAATGTAAATCCTTTTTCATTAACTAATATATACAAATATTTCTTGAGTGCTAATGGTATCCGAAAAGATTTATTGGCTACTTTATATATAATGTTAGGTGGTCAAAGGGTAGTATTTGGGGAAGATTTGATGTTAGGTTTGTATATTGAAAGTATCTATACTATAGATAAGCGTTATGAGGGGTTTAGAAAATTACAAATGACTCATAGTAAAGAGTTAAATAAGCATCCTATGAATAGTGATTTAAGAGTGTGTTTTGAAAAAGAAGAAGTAGAATATTATGTTAACATATTTAAGTTGTTATTAAAGTATTATAATAATTTTGTGAAATGGGAATTTAGTGATTATTATAACTATGAACAAAGAGTTTATAAATATGAATTTACATCTGAGGATATGAAGATAAAAGGTAGCTTAAACTTAATGCCACAATATTTGTTAGGTAGCATTCAAACAAATTTTATAGATTTCTATTCTCAATCTCGTCAAATCAATGGTGGCGGGGTTTTGACAAAGAATGAGGTTAGAGAAATTGAAATGTTTAGAGAAGAGTTGTTGACAATTTTAAGAAGTTCTAATTATAAGTTGCAAATAGAAAATTTAGTATAATATATAAGGGGGTTTTTACTATGATAAATGTATCAGATAAAGAATATTTAAGCAGACCTCTATTAGACGTGAAATTTAGAATTACAGATACAGAGGTTTATGTAGCGTCAGAACACACAGGTTATGCAAATATGAGAAAGTTAGAAAGATTGTTAAAGGAAGATATACTGAAGTTATACTCTGAAATTATCAAAATGGCAAAATCAAGGGGTATAAAGGTAAGCTATAAGAATCATTATAAGAAGTTTATAGAAGAAAATTGGAATTCTTATAGAGATGAACTAAAGCATTATAATGAAATATTTGGCAAAGCAAGAGAAAAGTTTTTAGAAGTTCAAAAACGAGGTTTGCATAGTGGTACTTCTGATGACATAGTATTAAAAGAGGCTTTAGATTTACGCAATGAATTTGAAAAATGTTATTGGAGGACTTCTAAAGTAAGCCAAATGAGTGAGCTTTATGTGAAGTTAAATAATTATCATAGAGAGTTACAAAGTTCAAATTGTAATTATTATATGCTTTATCTGTAATAGGTAAAGCATATAATAAATAATATGGTAGGTGAATAAAATATCAAGAGTATCATTAACAGCCTTGTATAATATGTATATACAAGCCAAAAATAAGACAGAGAAAGTAGGATATGGTACATTATATAGAATGGCTGGTGGTAAGAAAGATATACCAGAGTACAGCTTAGATATGATGTGTTATATATCAGGGGTAGATAGATTAAGAAGGGCAGATAAGAAATATTCTGAACTATTGGTCAAAGAAAATGAGAAAGCAAGAAAAAGGGAAGAGCAAATTGCTTTCTATTTGCCAAGATACAAGTCTATATTAGATTATATAACTTATGTTTTTGGTTTGAAATTAGTAGAAGAAAGAAATCATTCTAATACGTTGTTTATTATTAGATACAGAAGATTTTTATGCAGAATTATATACTTGTTTGCGTAGATTGAAAATAGAATTAGAGTTATCAAAATGTATGCCATTAAATCAAGATATATATGGTTTAGAATTATATCATTTTGAGCGTAAATTACTCGAATTATTAACTAATATGAATTGTACCTTAGGTACAGGGCAACCTAATAAGAAAGAGGTGTCGTAAAATGAAGATTCAAAACAGAGATTTTATAAATGTATTGCATAATACACCAGTTTGTATAAGTAATATCTACTATGACTTAATAGCACAAGGTAAGTATAAAGTACCAAGAAAGTCAAGTGTATTGAAGGTATTTAAGGATAATTTTAGATACTTTTCAGGTTTTGACTTTAAGGATTTAACTGTGGAACAGCAACAAGAATTGTTGGTTATGGCAGAAGATTCTTATGATGGTATTCGTGAAGGTGAATAATGAATATATTAAAAAAATGTTACTATTGATTTAGTAGCATTTTTTATTTTAAAGGAGTTGAGTTTTAAAAAAAGTAAAAAGACATAAAAAAGAACATAAAAGAATTAAAGTTTGACTGTTGAATTTATATTAAGCATAACAGAAAAAGGGGTGATAAGCTATGGCTAAAAAGATAGTAGATTATACTGAAGAGTTAAGGAAAGATAGATATTATGGTGATGCCAATTTAGTTTTAGCACAGGGTAGTGGTAAGAACTATTTAGCTTTATTTAAGGTACTCCAAGGAATAGATTCAGCAGGTAGACGTAGATTTTTTTATCATCTTGAATATAGATGGTTAAGTGTAGATTGCACAAATCCAAAAGATGAGGCTTATGCTTGTGTAATGGGTAGAGAGATTCAATATTATTCTGCAAAAGACCTTAATAAGATAAGTCCTAAAATACTTTTAGGAACAGCAAATTTGTTTGAGTGTTTTCAATTATTTTAATAGAGGGGTAGGGTGAAGTATATGTATGAGTTAAAGATAGATACAAGTAAGTTTGAGAATAAGAAAAGAAAGTCTTGGGAAATGCAGTTACACAATGATTTGTGTATAAGATTAAATGGACTAAACTGGACTTATAAGACAAAATCAGGTTTAAAAGATAGATTAGACGCTTTACAAGGTAAGGGTAATGCAATAAATATACATTCAGAAAGTAATCATATTACATTGAGAGATGAAAGTTATGGTTCTCAAAGAGTTAGAATAGGATTACCTGGTATTTGTACTGGTTATGTTAGTTGGGACAGGGTAGAGTCTCAATTAGATAAGCAAGGTTATGTAAGAATACCTTTTACAAGTTTTTATGACGCAAGAGCAATAAATAAATCATTAGGTTTGGATAAGTGTTATATAGAAATAAGAAAAATAAGTTAATTAAACCAAAGGGGGTGAACCTATTGAGTCATCAATCAATAGAAAAGAATAAAAAACCGAATTATATAATAATACCAAAAGATATTGTAATTCGAGAATATGATATAAGAACTCCAAAGGGTAATCAAGCAAGAAAAATGCGAACTCTTAAACAAGGTCAAAAGTTACTTTGTGTAGATGAGTTTTTAAGTTCTCATCCATTTAGACATGGTATGTATTACAAATTGTTAGATGAAACAGATGGTTATATGTATTATGTTTATACCAAGGATGTAGAACATAAAAAAGAGTTAATAACAGAGCATACTCGTATAAGAGATTGGTATATGAAAGCATATCCGACTGATGATTTAGGTAGTTCTATAAAGAGTAATATAACTTTTTATAATGCTTTTGAATGTTTAGATGCACGTAAAGATTTTTATAAATTTTTAGGTGTAGGTGACAGTATAGTTCGTGAAAGGGTATTTATGCAATTAGCAATAATAATGAATTGTGATTATGATTACATATATAGTCAGTGGTTATCTTAAATAAACAGTTATAAAGAGAGAGGTGTTTATATTGAAAGAAGTAATTAAAGGGGGTGAAACTAATTGTATGGCAGAGTTATATAGTGGTAATTGTTTGGCAGTTTTAAGGCAGCTAATAGAAGAAAAGAGAACAGTTCAAGCGATAATATGTGACCCTCCATATGGTTAGTTAGGCACAACAGGATGTAGTTGGGATACAGTCTTACCATTTGAAGAAATGTGGGATTTATTACATAAGATAGCACCGAAAGCACCTATAGTTCTATTTGGTAAGCAACCCTTTACAAGTAACTTGATAATGAGTAATGTAAAAGAGTTTAGAGAGAACATTGTGTGGTTAAAGAATAAATCTGGTAATGGTTTTGGTGCAGACCAAAGGCATATTCAAGTATTAGAGGATATAGTTGTATTTTCAGAATCAGGGGAATATACTTTCAATGCTCAAAAATGGCTTGTAGAAGAAAAAGAGTTCTTAACCCAGAGAAAGACATTCAATGAGGTAGAAGTAGGTAATAACATTTATGGCAAGATGAAAAGGGTAAGAAAAGCCGATACAGGTGAGAGAAACCCTATAAATATAGTAAGTTGTAGAGTACCATTTACGCCAAGCAAGGGTAAAACATATTCAAGTGATGTGGATATAAGATTTCACCCAACACAGAAACCATTAGATTTGATGGAATACCTTGTATTAACTTACAGTAATGAAGGTGATACAGTTCTGGATTTTACAATGGGTAGTGGTACAACAGGGGTAGCAGCGGTAAAGAAAGGGCGTAAGTTTATAGGTATAGAGTTAGATATTGATTATTTTAATATAGCGAATCAAAGAATATCAACTGCCCTTAAATTGAATTAAGGGCAGTTATAAATATAAGTAAAAGGATGGCGAAAAAATGATAGTTGCAGCAAAGAGTGGGGTTTCAAAAGAGCAAATGTCAGATAGGGTATTAAAGGGTGCAAAGTATGTAGAATTGCATTTAGTACCTTCTGATATAGATACAGAAGAAAAAAGAAATGATATAATTAGAAATGTTCAAGAAACAGGTTTAGAGGTTAGAGTAGTACATACACCTATTAATAGACAATATAATTTAGAGGGTTTAGCTAAATCAGAAGGCTTTAAGACTATAGAGAAAACTTGCATATTAGCAAATAACATAAGTAAAATAACAAATAAGGACACTCATATAGTAATACACGTTGAATTAAATTTAGAGCAATTATCTATGTGGGGTTTGTTTGATGTTATAAAAGAAAGATTATCTTATTTATTAAATGAGTACCCACATATTATAATGGATATAGAGAATGAAACAGTAATAGAATTATTTAATGGAAGATTTGAGTTTAAGAATAGTGGTAGGCTTGAACATATAAATGTTTGTAGAAGATTAAGAGAAGAATTGAAAACAGATAGAATTGGTTTAGTATTAGATACTTGTCATGCAATATCAACAATAAGACTATTACAGTTTTACATAGATAGAGGAGTGCATCATAATATAGACTTAAAGGATTATTTTTTAGAGTATTCTGAATTTCTAAATGTAATACATTTATCAAATGCGAGAGAATTTGGGGATAATAAAAATCATGGTACAGGATTTGATACAGATGAAGAAGTAGATTTGTTGAGAGAAATGGTAGAGTATATAAGAGAAATAGAATTTAATGGGGTATTAACTTTGGAAGTTCAAGAGGAAAATTATTTAGATACCAAAGTATATTCTAAATTACATGGGCAATTAAGAAATTTATTTAATATAGAGTAGTAAAAAAGAATTGACAAAAAAGTAAATTTATATTATAATAAATTTAATGAGAAAGGGGGTACGCTATTATGAGAATGTTTTTATTATTGAGGGGTTTACCTGCGAGTGGTAAAAGTAGTTTTATTAGAGAGAATCATTTAGAAGATTACACAGTATCGAGTGATAGTTTGAGAGTTTTATTTGGTAGTAATGAACTAACACTTGATGGTAAATATGGAATAAATCAAACTGTAAGTAATTCAATGTGGAAGTTTCTTTATGAAATTCTTGAAAAGCGTTTTGAAATGGGTGCTTTTACTGTACTTGATGCAACAAATATTAAGACAGGTGATATGCAAAAGGCTTCTCAATTAGCTAAACAGTATAGATATAGGGTATATTGTGTTGATTTTACTGATGTGTCAGCAGAGGAGTGTATCAAGAGAGATGCACAAAGAGATGAGAATAAACAAGTAGGTGCAGAAGTAATAAATAGAATGGCAGAGAGCCTAAAGGGTAGTAAAGTACCAGGTGGTATTAAGGTAATTAAGCCTGATGAGTGGTTACAAGAAACAAGATATAGATTAGAGGATATAAGTGGTTATAAGAAAGTACATCATATAGGTGATGTGCATGGTTGTTATACAGCTTTGCAGAATTATCTACAAGGTGATTTGAAATCTGATGAGTTTTATATTTTTCTTGGTGACTACATAGATAGAGGTATTGAAAATGTAGAGGTTGTAAACTTTATCTATAAAATTGCTGAATATCCTAATGTAGTTCTGTTGGAAGGCAACCATGAAAAATGGCTACAATATTTTTTAGAAGATAAGGAATCACCTTCTGAAGAATTTGAATTGAAAACTAAACCACAATTTTATAAAGCAAATGTAGAGGAAATGAAGAAGAAATGTAAAGTAATCATAAAGAAATTAAGACAATGTTTCCTATACAAGTTCAATGAAAAAGTTGTTTTATGTACTCATGGTGGTTTAAGTAAATTACCTGCTAATTTATCATTAGTAAATACAGAGCAGATGATAAAGGGAGTTGGTAGGTATAAGGATATGCTTCAAGTAAATCAATCATTTGCTGATTTTGTAGGTGATAAAGAAGTTTATCAAGTACATGGTCATAGAAATGTAGAGCAAGTTGGTATTAAAGTAAATGAGAAGTGCTTTAACTTGAATGGAAACATTGAGTATGGTGGTAATTTAAGAACTTTGACACTTGATTTATTTGGTTTTACTTGGCAAAGAACACCTAATCCTGTTTATGCAAAGCCAGAGGGTGATAATTTTGTAAAAGTAGAAGATATGCTTGATTTGATGAAGGGCAGTGAATATATAAAAGTAAAGGAACAACCTGGAACAGATATAGTATCTTTGAACTTTACAAGAGATGCTTTTAATGCTGCTGTTTGGAATGGTATAACAACAAAAGCAAGAGGTTTGTTTGTGAATACAAAGACAAATAGTATTGTAGCAAGGGCGTATGACAAATTCTTTCACCTCAATGAACGTGCCGAGACAAATTTAGATGTGGTTCCAAACCGTTTTATTTACCCTGTAACAGCTTTTAAAAAAGAGAATGGGTTCTTGGGTATATTAGGTTATGATGACAGCACAGACGAGATATTATACTGCTCTAAATCGGAAGTGAGAGGGGAGTATTCACAATACTTTAAAGACTTATTATTATCTTTTGTAACTGAAAAAGATTTAAGAAAAGTATTAGTAGGTAAGAATATTTCATTATTGTTTGAGGTTGTAGATATAAAAAATGACCCACACATCATAAAATATAAAGATAGTGTTGTAGTATTATTAGATATAGTTGAAAATTCAATAAATTTTATACCAAAATCTTATGAAGAAGTTTGTGAGGTAGCAAAAGTATTAAATATACCTTATAAACAAAAGCATAAGGTGTTTAATGATAAGGAAGAACTATTATCATTTTTCAAAGAAATAATGAGAGATGATTATAAGTGTGATGGTAAATATATTGAGGGTTTTGTATTTTCAGATGCTCAGAACAATATGGTTAAGTTTAAGACAGAATATTATAACTATTGGAAAATGATAAGAGGTCAAGTAGAACAAATGTCAAAAGGTAATAAACCTAAAGTACAAAATAAGTTTTTAAGTTGGGTAGCAGAAGATAAGAATAGAACTAAATTAGATATTATAGCATTAAGAGATATGTTTATAAAACAAAATAAGAAATAATACATATTGATATGTGGGGTGTGTGAATAATGAACAAAAGTATAATTTGTCCTTATTGTAAAATAGAAGTAATAGAGGGGTTTTATCAAAGGCATATCTCAAAATGTGAAAGTATATTCAACAAAAGAGGTGTTTTAGAATGTGACTATCTATCTATTGGTAGTGTAGAGAAGGTAGCTAAAAAACATAATATATCAGCTACTCGTTTATCCAGATTATATAAAGAATGGGGTGTATCTATAAAATCAAAAAACGGTAAATTCTCAAGGCTTTATGAATTAAATGACGACTTTTTTGATACTATGAGTTCTTTACAATATTGGTTTATAGGGTTAATGGCAAGTGATGGTTGTATAGAAAGAGATAGATATATACAAATAGCACAATCAGGTGATGATGGTATGAAATTAATAGAGTATTTAAATAAAATATTAGATAGAAATGGTAGTATAAGAATAAGTAAGACAGGTAAAAAAGATGCGTATAGTTTTTCTTTTACATCAGATAAAATACTTGAAGTGCTAAATAAACATAATATTGTAAGCAATAAAACATATAGTTATACAATGCCAAATATACCTTTAAAATACTTACAAGACTTCTTAAGGGGTTATGTTGAGGGTGATGGGTGTATAACTATTTGTACTAATAAAAACGGTTTTGAATATTTACATGTGTCTTTTGTAGGTACTAAAGAATTTATATTACAAGTATATAATTTATTACCAGATAACAAGAAAGGTAAGTATAGAAAAGTAAATCATTCATCAGTATATAATATATGGTGGAATGGAAAAAATGCTATTGACTTTTGTGAATGGTTGTTTTCAACACCTAATCTCTATAAAAGTTACAAGTATTATAATTTTCTGAATGGTGTTGAGATATTTAAGAATACAAGAGACTATAAATATATAAAAATAAAAGAGTCTGTCTTAGCAA
>JGI24712J26585_10004029_pt1 | contig 11371 bp, 9 predicted proteins | sample BioPla3DNA2_FD_26585 | JGI IMG/M metagenome (IMG submission 26585)
AAAAAGAGTAAATAACAATCTTTTGTATTATTGTGATTGAAACATTTATAAAAGTTGTTATAATTTAATTCGACGCAGCCATGGCGGAACTGGTAGACGCGTACGTTTGAGGGGCGTATGGTAATCCCGTGTGAGTTCAAGTCTCACTGGCTGCACCAGTTATCAAAAATTAGTCCTACTTCGTAGGGCTTTTTTTATATTTCATCATAGTCATTTTAAAAGTTATGAGATACAATAAAACATATACAGTGGTTAGTAACATTAACACTAATATTAATGCCCCTCATTAATAACCGCGACACGGAAAGGGGTTTTAGCTATGACTAACACTAACATTAAACTTATCACCGAAAAAACAAAACACGAATTATTTATTTTAAAAATTGATGTCATACTTGTAAGACACGGTTTAAAAAGAACGCAAATAGTTTACGACCGAGCAGGTCAAGTAGCGGTGAGCTTCGTGCCGCCTAAAAGAAAATAGTATTACACGCAATAAGTAATATTTTAATATATGGTAAACTTTACTTAAGTAAGAGGATGCAAATGAATACTTTTAAAACTAAATGGAAAGAAGGTATTACGAAAATTGACTCATTTTTTAATATGCTTTTTGATTATTTTATGAAGTTCTTCCGCAAATATTACTTATGGATTGCTTTTGCCTTTATTTTAGCTATTTCCTTTTTCGTCCGTTATGCATTTTTTGATTATTTAAGTGGCGATATGCATAACTTTCTCTTACAGTGGTTTAATCACTTAAAGGCTAATGGGGGGTTAAAGGCAATGGGTGATTACCCGTGGACTAACACACTTGGTGTTAGAGCAGGGGACTATCCTGTATCTTACATAACACTGCTCGCCCTTCTTTCGTATTTACCATTTGAAGGGATTGTTTCAATTAAATTACTTAGTGTCTTTTTTGATTATGTACTCGCTATTGGAGCGGTACTTATAATTCGTGAATTTAATAAAAACTCTTATTTCTCGCTATTAGCGTTTGCCATTTTAGTATTTTTCCCCACGAGCATTCTTAATTCCGCTGTGTGGGGTCAATGTGATCAACTCTATGTTGCGCTTATCGTCTGGACAGTATTATTCCTTATTAAAAAGAAACACTTTTTAGCAATGATTTTTTTAGGACTAGCGTTAGCGACAAAACTACAAACAACATTCTTTTTGCCGGTGTTAATCTTTATGTGGCTCGCTAAAAAGTTTAAACTCCGTTATCTTTTAGTAATGTTCCTCGTTATTTTTCTTACCTTTATCCCTAGCTATATTGCCGGCGCTCCTTTTAGTATGCCTTTTAATATGTATCGTTCACAAATTGGGTTATATACGAACGCAAATTATGGAGCAGGATCATTATATGCTTTCTTTGAATTTCCAAAACTTTACGCCGGAATAAAGCGTGTTGGTGTTTATGTTGCTTTTATCGCAATTGGCGTTACACTTTTAGTGCTCTTCCACTATAAAGTACCAGCAACGCCTAAAAATATAATATATGTCACTGCACTATTTTCATTAGTGTCACCCTTTTTCTTACCACATATGCATGAACGCTATTTCTATATGGCGGACGCTTTTTTAATTATTTATGTTTTAGTATTTAAACGTAAGTACATTTATGCGGCACTGATGTCTTTTTCAAGCGTCTTAACTTATACACACTTTTTAACTGGTCAATACATCTTCAAGTTTTTAGATAAAGACTGTGTAAGACTTTCTGCGCTAATAAATTTAGGATTAATTATTGCTTTAATAATTGACGCTAAAAGTGTATTAGAAAAAGAACCGGCAGAAGAATTACTTGAACTTGAAACAGAACAAAGTGAAGTTTAGGCTTTTTCTTGTTCTTCTTTTTTCTTTTTATTTAAAACACTGATTACGATAGTGCCCGCTGCACTTAATATACCAACAGGAATACCAAGTTGATAAGTTAATTCAACATATTTTATAGTGATTTTATGGGCACCGGCTTTAGGGATAGTAAAGCCTGTAAAAATATTAAAACGCGTTGTTGTCTCAACTTTTTTACCGTCAATAAACACGCGTAAGTTTTGATTATAAGGCAAAGTTAATAGCATATATTGATTATCTTTTTTCGTCACTACACTAGCGCTGTACTTAGATGTTTTTTCTTGCTTAATATCAACTTCAGCAATAGCCTTAATCGCATTAATGTATTCATTTAAAACACTTAAGTCTTCGTAATATATCGCTTCCTGTAATTTAATACTTTCTTGTGGTTTAGTAATTGCCACACTTAATCGTGTACTAGCGGTGTTACGCCTAATACCGTTAATTTGATAACCGTGATAAGAAAAATATGTCGTGTATATATTGCGATCATATAACGCTAAGTCATTACTCTTTGGTCCGTGAATATAGTAATAATAGTTTGTGTTTTTATCAAGTGTAATATCATAATCAATCGTGCCGGAACTAACTACTTTATAGTAATAATCTCTTGGGAGCGGAGTAACATTACTTAGCGTCTTTGTATAAGTTGCTTTTTTAAAGATGTCTTTAGGTTTACCTAGTTCATCTTTCACAGTGCGTGTAATTGTTTTAAATAAATGATTTTGATATTCAAACATATCAAACCAATAAACACTGCTACCACCATCAACATATACACCATCTCCAACATAACTAATATTCGTATCTTCAATCGGCATTAAAAATGGTAAGGCGTAAGTGTTAAGATATGTATTTATATCATCATTAAGTCCGTCATCCACAAGCGGTAATTCACGCACAAAGTCAAAGTTACGATTCACTCCATTATCAAGTAGATACTTTACACCTAAATAGCTATTAATCGCTAAAGTTGAACCGTTCGCATAATTTAAATTAAAGCCGTTATAATGAAATCCAATCTTTCGCATATAATCCATTACTTGCTTTTTTTCGCTTGAAGAATAGTGTGAAATACCGTTGTAATTAAAATACATTGAGTCATTATTAGCATTATTATATGTACCGCTGCGGATGAATGATTTCTCTAAACGATAGAGTGAATTATCGCTTTTTTTAAGGAAATCAATTGCTCTGCCAATGCGTTCATCATTACGATATGCCGTCATTGATTCGTGGTATACTGTATCACTAAACACTGACAAAATGCGGTTAGAATTGCCAAATACATTAATCGCGCTCACGATTATAAGCAGGAAAGAAACACTCGCCGTAACATATTTTTGTACTCTTTTAGAATTGTCTTCTTCCCCTTTTTGCTTAAAGATAAATTCATTGAGCACGAAGAAAATAACTAAGACGCAAAAGGTTATACTAAAATATAAAATACTTTTTTTATCATACGCAAATTCATTTTTGGTAAGCGAAATAATTAAGAATAAATAAACGATTACCGGAGCAATAAAAGCATACCATTTTGTCGCTTTATACTCTCTAAAGTTAAGGGAAGCAAAGTAAATAACAATAAAACTAAAAATAAACCCGTAGCGGCACGGAAACCAGTTCGGGGCTGGACCACCGTGGAAGAGATGATCAACACCTTTATTAAATAACGCTACTACATAAATTAACACTAGAGTTAAAGCTGCAATTCTTTGTTTACGACTAAATGCACGATTAGCAAAGAACATAATCATTAAAAATAGTGGTAATGCACCAGCGTAAATTACACTTGTGGGTTCCATAATATCTTTCATTCCAATATGATTCCCGTATAGGAAACCGCGTTCAATATCAACAAGCGCATAAAATTCTTTAATTCTTTTTGATAAGTTAGTAAAACTCATTGAGCCTTTTGTCCCTAAAATATTTACAAGCGCTGAACCCCAAAAGGCAAACGAAATTAAACCTGCTAGTAGTGAACTTAAAGTAAAGGTTAAAAGTAATTTTTTCCGAAAATACATTCGTGAATTTAGACTTATAAAATTGTAAAGGAAAAAGAAAACAGAAAACATTGCCACCATAATCCCGATATACCACGAAGTAGCAATGACATAGGCTAACGCAAAAATGTATAAAAGCGCACTCTTCTCTTGTGTAAGTAGATGAATACCTAAAGCAACAAGCGGTAAAGCTAATACTCCATCAAGCCACATAATGTTTGAATAATAGACAAAGTTATACGCCATTAGTGCATACGCAATACTAAAGATTAAGTTAACAAAACCGTTTTTATTAATAGCCGCTAAGCTTATATAAGCAGTTAAACCACTTAGTGCTATTTTAATAATGACAAGCCACATTAAGGCTTTTGGTAATTCAACATTTGCAACAAACTTTAGCACTAAATTAAAGGGGGATGCTAAGTAGTAAGTGAAAATTGAAAGAAAATCACCACCAGTTACTTTCCCTAATGTATATAAAATAGTATTGTCGCCATCTAATATCGTTTTATAATAACGGAAAAAGGCAATATACTGTCCGCGCAAATCAACCATCGCTAAAGAATGCCCGTCGGCACTAAAAGGGTAATATCCATGTTTTGAAAATAAAATAATAGCAAGGATAAACGGAATAAAAAAAGCTAAGACAAAAGGTAAAGCAGTAAATGTTATACGACTGATATCTTCTTTTTTAATACACTTAATTTTGTTTATCAGTGATTTCACTTTGGATTACTTCTTCTTTCTTAAAGTTTACAAGCAGCGTAATCATTAACACAACACAAATTAAAAAGGCAATATTATAGAGTGTCCCATATCCGTAGAATATACTAATCGCAATAGCGCCTAGTATAATCATAATGAGCAACATTATAAAATTAATGACCCGTACTTTTTTACTTTTAAAGTAGAAAAATGATGTAGCAATAAAAATAAGAAGCGGGATGAAATAAGGTAAGATAAACGGCCACAATGGTGAAGCGAACATATTAAAGCCACTGACATAATTAATGACGAGCCCGCGTTCAGGTAAACGTTTTCGTAATGTTGCAAGCGGTAAAAAGAAACTTAAAACCATTAATATATTAATAGTAGCGAGTTTAATAATTACTTTCTTCTTAAATTTCATGTTTCACCTCTTTGTTTAATTATAGTATGAAAATAATAAATTTTTACTTACTATCCATAAAATGATATCATTTTATTAATTAAGGGAGTTATTTATGAAAAAGAAAATAAGCCTCATAATTCCTTGTTATAACGAGGAAGAAATGATTGATATTCTCTATGATGAAATTAATAAAGTTTTAGTAAAATTACCAAAATATGATTTTATCTTTCTTTTTGTTGATGACGGATCAAAAGATCAAACACTGTCATTAATCAAAGCAAAAGCAAAGAAAGATCATCGCGTTAAATATATTTCTTTTTCGCGAAACTTTGGCAAAGAATCTTCAATGCTTGCCGGCCTTGAAGCCGCACAAAAGCTTGATGTTGATGCAGCGTTACTTATGGACGCTGATATGCAAGATCCGCCATCTCTTATGCTTGAATTTTTTAAATATTATGAAGAAGGCTATAAATATATCTTTACCCGTAATAAGACACGCAAAGGACAAGCGCTTTTAAAACGCTTCTTCGCTAACGCATTTTATGTGATTTATGCTTGGCTTACAGGGGACAAAAATAGTGTGCATAGTGCCCGCGATTTTGCCCTTCTTGACCGTGATGTTATAAATGCTTTCCTGACTTATAAAGATAAACATCGTTATTCTAAAGGAATCTCTTCACAAATTGGTTTTAAAAAGAAATGCATTGAATATGATTTCCAAGAACGGCAAGCTGGCACTACTAAATGGTCGTTTAGAAAGCTATTTAAATATGCGATGACTGGGATTAAACAGTTTTCACATGTTTATATTTTAGTGCCTAACCTCATCAGCATCTTCTTAAGCATTGCTTTAATCTTACAAATTATATTCGGCCATATTTATAAGTATGACTATCGTTATATTTATATAGCAATTACCGCTGGGGTTTTATTGCTGAACATTACGCTTAAATATGTCATGAAGTTAGGATACGATATTCGTGATCAACTCTTAAATCGGCCACATTACTTAACTGCTGAAACAAATATCGAGTAAAAATACCGATATGCTTATATCAATGTTGTTATTTTTAAATGTTTTCCTTTATAATAAGGCTGACGGAAAATTTTCCCGTAATGCAGAAAGGTTTCTTTTTTTATGAGTAAAGAGAAAAAACAAATATCCAAAAACCTCGTATACCGTGTCCCTGTATATTTAACGGTCTCGCGCCGTCTTTTAAAAGATGGTGCCCGCTACATAACTGCACCGCAAATTAGTGCGATTACCGGGATTAATGTCGAAACAGTTAAAAAAGATTTATCGCAAATTTGTAAAACTCCAGGTAACCCAAAACTTGGCCGTGAAGCTGATGTTTTAGTATCTGAAATTATTGAATTTGGTGTGTACACAAAATTAACTAATGCCGTTATTATTGGTGCTGGTCATCTTGGTAGTGCCTTGCTTAATTATGATGGCTTCAATGAATGGGGTCTGCAAATTATTGCCGCAATTGATAATAATCCAGCATTAATTAACACTACAATTAATGATAAACAAATTCATGGAGTTGATGATTTAGATAAAATCATTAAAGAGTACAACGTACAAATCGCTATTATCACCGTACCAAAAGAATATGCTCAAGAGTTAGTCGATCACGCTGTTGCGGCGGGTGTTAAAGCAATTTGGAACTTTGCTCCTACACATATAAGTGTGCCAAAAGATGTTGTCTTACAAAATGAGAATATGGCAAGTAGTCTCAGTCTTTTAAATTACAATTTAAATTTAAAAATATCAAAACAAAAAAGAAAAACAAAACGCAAATAATAAGAAAAAGGGCTGCAAATTGCAGCCCTTTTAATACAATTTAAGCTTTAATCGTTTTTGCTTTCTAACACTTGTGTTAACTCTTTTAATTTACGTTTAAGTGGAGTTATAACACGCCGTACATTCCCATCTTCAAACGGATTACGAAGTTTAGCTTTCGCTAGTAATTCCACAAATGGATAACGACCACCAAGGCGGCAAAGTTTCACATACTTATTCCATGCACGATCACGATTCTTCCACATTTCTGTTGCAAATTGGAAAGCAACGACTTGTGCTAAAGTGTAGTCAATATAGTAAAACGGACTACTAAAGATATGACTTTGACGGAGCCAGAATGTACCTTTTTCTAGGAAAGGAGCGCCCTTGTAATTACGAATTGGTAAATATTTCTTTTCAATTTCCCGCCACATGGCACAACGCTCTTCATGAGTCATCTCTGGATTAGCGTATACGCCTTCTTGGAATTCATCAACGGCAACGCCATAGGGCAAGAATTTAATCGTACCTTCTAAGTGTGACAAGCGATATTTATCAGCGTCATCGAACATACTTTCCATCCATGGCCAAGCAAAAAATTCCATGCTCATGCTATGAATTTCGCAAGCTTCGAGTGTTGGTTGACGATATTCACTAACTTTAATATGACGACTTTCGTACCCCTGATAAGCGTGTCCTACTTCATGCGTTAAAGTGTCGACGTCACCAGCTGTTCCGTTAAAATTAGCAAAGATAAATGGTGCTTGGTAACGCGGGAAGTAAGTCATGTAACCACCACCTCTTTTACCAGGACGAGCATCTAAATCTAAAAGTTCTTTGTCGACCATAAACCGGAAGAATTCTCCGGTTTCAGGACTAAGTTCATCATACATTTTAGTTGCGGCTTTCACTAAATATTTACTGTCACCTAGTGGCACTGGGTTACCATCGCTAAAGCTTTGGTTTAAGTCATAATGACGTGGTGACTTAATACCTGCGCGGCGTAAACTTGTGCGATATAATTTATGCGCAAGTGGAACGACTTCACGATAAATTTGGTCACGATAGCCCGCGACTTCTTTAGCGGTATAGTCAAGCCGGCCTAATTTTAAGTAACCAAGTTCAATAAAGTTTTTATAACCAAGTTTAACTGCCATTGCATGGCGAACTTGCACAAGTTCGTGATAAATGCGACCAAGTTCATCATTGTTTTCTTCAAAGAATTTAACAACAGCGGCACTAGCGCGTTTTCTTACATCACGATTCTTATCTTGAGTAAATTTACCCATCTGCGGGATATTGTATACTTCACCATCAAACTTAATTTGTGCACTGGCAATAAGCTTTGAATATTCATTCGTGAGTTGTGATTCTTTTTGTAATAATTCAATGATTGAAGGATCAAATGTTTTAAGTTGAGTTTCAATCATCTTGAATAAGTAACTTCCCCACTTCTTTTCAAGTTCAGCGCGGAANGGAGAAGCAACGAGCAGTTTATTGTACTCATTCATTAATGCACTTAAATACGGGAAATGATGATCGACATATTCTTGGGCTTTCACATATTCTTCATTGCGTGAATCTTGCGAGAATTTAACACTAATAATAACAGCATCAGTGACAAAGTCATCAACATACTTAGAAATCTTGCGCATAACACGAGATGCCGCATTTGTGTCTTTAGCATTTTTAAATTGTTCAATATACTTTGTTAATTGCTTTTGAATTTTTGGTACGTCAGGGACGTTAAATGGATATTGACTAAATTTCATATTTGTTTTCCTTTCTAATTTTTAATTATTAAACTTGGTTCAGTCATTTCACTAGGCGGGACTTCCCCAAGTAATTCAATGATTGTTGGGGCAATATTACTAAGTTTGCCACCTTCTTTCATAAGTTTGATATCTTTACGATTAATCCCAAAGCGTACTGGATTACTCGTATGAGCGGTAAATGGTTTACCTTCTTCGTCAAGTAATTTTTCCGAGTTACCGTGGTCAGCTGTAATCATAATCGTTGCATCGTGTTTTTCCACCCATTCAAGGATGCGCCCAACACATGCGTCCACAGTTTCAAGTGCTTTAATCACTGCACTTTCAATTGCAGTATGACCGACCATATCAGGGTTTGCATAATTTAATATAACAACATCAAGATCACCTTTATCTAATTCTTTAAGTAAAGCATCCGTGACTCCTGGCGCTGACATTTCTGGTTGTAAGTCATAAGTCGCTACTTTGGGGGACGGCACTAGGATACGACGCGCACCTTTAAGTTCAGGCTTTTCAACACCGTCATAATTAACCGTNCCATCGAAGAAAAATGTAACATGCGCATATTTTTCTGTTTCAGCGATTCGTAGTTGTGTGTAACCTTTATCCGCTAAAAAGACACCTAAGCCATTATCAAGTTTAGGTAGTGATAAAGCGATATGTCCATGAACTGAATCGGCATATTTCATCGTACATGCGTAATAAATATTTTTTAAGATTGGGCTTGGCACAAATGCNTTATATTCTGGTTTTCCATCTTTTAGTGGTGGGTTTTGATAGAAATATGGATTAGTGACAATCGTTCCAAATTGAATCGCACGATCTGGACGGAAATTAAAGAAAATAACAGCGTCATTATCTCCTAATTGGCCATTGACATTTTTATTAATTCCGGGAACTAAAAATTCATCACTTGGATCAAAGCCGTTTTTAGGTAATGTTTCGTATTGTTCTTTGAAATATTCTCTAAAATCACTAAAGANTAAGCCCTTACGATTCACAATCGCATCGTAATGGACATTCGTACGATTTAAATTCTTATCACGATCCATTCCGTAATAACGGCCACCGATGGTAGCGAGTTTACCAAAATTAATTTTCGCCATATAATCCACTAATTCTTGGATATATTCTGGGCCAGCTTGCGGCGCTACATCGCGTCCATCCATTAAAGCGTGTAAATAAACCTCTTTAGCGCCATGCATTTTTGCTAAATCTAAAAAGGCTTTAATGTGATTAATATGTGAATGAACACCNCCATCACTAACTAAACCCATTAAATGTAATTTAGAATTGTATTTAAGTGTATGTTTAACGGCATTAACAAATACTTCATTTTCAAAAAAGCGACCATCTTTAATTAGTTGATTAATATAAGTTAGTGATTGATAAACAATGCGGCCTGCACCAATATTTTGGTGACCGACTTCACTATTTCCCATNTGCCCAGCGGGTAAACCTACCGCTTCGCCTGAGGCTTCAATTAGGACGGTCGGATTATTTTTATANAATGCGTTAATGTTTGGGGTTTTTGCTTTTTTAACGGCATTCCCTTTTGTTTCTTCGCTATAGCCGTAGCCATCTAAGATTGTAAGTATAATAGGACGTTTATTCATAATAAAAAACCTCTTTCCGATAGTAATTATATTACTATAAAGGGTAATTGTAAGCAAAAATGCTTATTTAACTAGATTNTAGTAAGTCTTTTTAATCGTAAAATAACGACAAACAATGAAAATATAACAGAATCAACATTAACATTAATGTTATCCACTAGTTTGTTATGACGATATATTTCATTACGAATAAGTACAACATTCTCACTGAGACCTTGTAGTAGTTGCGCTGTTTGTGGAGTTGTATCTTTCTTTTTCGCTGCTAACTCTTGATAAGCGCGCTCTTTTTCCGCCGCTAGCTTATTAAGTTCGGTAAATTCACGTTTTTCNAAAAGTTCATTCATTACTTGTGCTTCACTATTTGGTGACTCTAATTCTTTACCAATCATTGCAAAAAGGGCAATTTGACCTGCAAAAAGGCTGTGAATTGTTTCTTTGCTCTTTTTTAATTGTCGTGTGTAGTCGAGTGAAATATGCATAAAAACAAATGCTAAGAGCAAGTATATAACGACTAGAACCAAAATAATAATACGCACGATTTGCATANTTTAATTATAACATACAACGATTATTGTAAATTAGTGATTTTATTTAAGATTTATTATGAAAGCGTTATATTAACTTTTTTCAAGAATAAAAATAGCAACTTACCAAAAGAAAGCATATTTAAAGAAGTTTCCATTAAAAAAAGATAAAATATAGCTGTATACAAAAGGAGGAAATTAATATATGGAAAATATTGTTAGAATGCCAATTCTTGGCGAACGCTTCCCCGAGTTAGATACAATGACAACTTTCGGGAAAAAGAAATTACCTAATGATTACGAAGGGAAATGGTTTATTCTCTTCTCACACCCAGGTGACTTCACACCAGTCTGTACGACTGAATTTATTGCTTTTAATGAAGAAATTGAAGAATTTAGAAAAATGAATGNGGAACTTATCGGACTTTCAATTGACCAACTTCAATCACATATGAAGTGGACTGAATTTATCGGTAAGATTACTGGCAAAGAAATTGGATTCCCAATTATCGCTGACGAACTAGGCCGTGTCGCTAATGCGCTTGGTATGGTTCATCCTGGTAAAGGCACAAATACTGTTCGNGCTGTCTTNATCGTNGATCCAAAAGGTGTTTTACGCTTAATGATGTACTACCCACAAGAAGTTGGCCGTGCAGTTTACGAAGTAAAAAGAGCACTTAATGCGCTCCAAGTCGCTGA
>JGI24712J26585_10004031_pt1 | contig 11368 bp, 10 predicted proteins | sample BioPla3DNA2_FD_26585 | JGI IMG/M metagenome (IMG submission 26585)
CTATTTCCTCTTTGTCCACCAACAGACATACGGCTGTTTTTTCGGGCATATCCTGCTCCAGCACGGCCATAAGCCCACTGTAGGCACAAACCCTGTCGTCATGCCCATAGCCACCGATAAGAGACCTGTCAAATCCGATTTCCCTTGTGTCAAAGGCCGGAACCACCGACAGCTCAGCCGAAAGGAAGTCCTCCTCAGTCACGCCGTATTTTTCATTCAAAATCTTAAGAATCTGCATCTTGACCTTGCTCTCCCCTTCATCCTTGAGGGGTCTGCTTCCGACAATGACATTGAGTCCTTCTCCGGTTATTCCTTCCGCCATGGTCTTTTTCATCTGGTCGGCTCCCAAATGGGGCAAAAGGTCGGTTATGGTAAACAGGGGGTCTCCCTTATCCGGCCCGATGCTCACATCCACCTTCGTGGCGTCCTTTTTCACGAAAACTCCGTGCAGCTCAAGGGGGATGGCCACCCATTGGTATTTTTTTATGCCTCCGTAATACCGGGTTTTGAATAAAGCTATTTCCGAGTCCTCATACAGCGGATTTTGCTTCAGGTCTATACGGGGAGCGTCCACATGTGCCGCAACCAGGTTGACACCATCCTTCAGGGGCGCCTTTCCCATAACGACCAGCGTCAGCGCCTTATCGCGATTTATATCATATACCTTATCGCCCGGCTTTAACTTCTTACCATAAACATAGGGCTTAAAACCGGCGGCCTCGGCAAGCTTTACCGCCTCCTTCACGGCGAGCCTTTCCGTCTTCGCCTTTGTCAGAAAATCAATATATCCTTCGGCAAATTTCTCACATGACACTATCTCTTCATCGCTCATAAGCTCATATGCGTTTTTCTTTTTGTACAACAAATGCTCATATTGGGACTTCTTCTTTTCGTTACTGCTCTCCGACATGGTTATCCTCCTAATCAAATTTTATTGTCGCAAATATTTAGTCATGGCTTTTTCAATAATTTCAAGGCCGGCACGAAGCTCGTCTCTCTCTATTGTAAGAGCCGGCATAATCTTTAAAACACAGTCTTTTCTGCCTGCCCGCTCAATGATCAGTCCAAGGCGGAAGCACTCGTTAGCCACCTTGCCGCTGAGACTCTCATCGCCCAGGGCTTCAAAGTCTATACCGTGTATCATACCGGTACCTCTGTGTTGAAGCCTGTCGTCAAGAGTCAGAAGACGGGTCTTTACAAACTGACGGATAAACTCTTCATTCTGCTTTGTCTTGCCCTCCAGGTCCAGCATTTCCCTGAGCTCCAGCGCGGCCTTTGCCCCTATGAAGGCAACCTGATTTCCCCTGAACGTGCCATTGTGCTCACCGGGGCTGAATATATCAAGCTCCGGTTTCATAAGCAGCAGGGACATGGGAAAACCATAGCCGCTGATGGCCTTGGACAGGGCCACCATATCCGGAACTATGCCCGCTTCCTCAAAGGAAAAAAATCTGCCTGTCCTGCCGCACCCCACCTGAATATCGTCTATTATCATCAGAACATCCTGCCTGTCGCACATTGCCCTGAGCCGGCGCAGGAATTCGGGCTCCATGGGCCATACCCCGCCTTCGGCCTGCACAGTTTCCAGGATTATCGCCGCCGGCTTCATAACACCCGAATACTCGTCTGTGATAATGTTTTCAATATATTCAATGACATCTCCCTTAAAACTGCAGGGATGGGGCACGAAGGTCACATCCGTAAGCTGCACTCCCGCGCCGGCCCGGACAGTTTTCCCGCTGGTAACGGAAAGGCTGCCCATGGTCATGCCATGAAAGGAGCCTGTGAAAGCAAATATGCCGGGCCTGCCCTTTACCTTTCTGGCAAGCTTCAGGGAAGCCTCCACGGCATTGGTGCCGGTAGGAGCGCAGGACAGCAATTTGTAATCATAGCCAGCAGGCTTTAAAACCTTTTCCTCAAAAGCCAGGAAAAATTCTTCCTTTGCCTCCGTGAACATATCAAGAGCATGGGATATTCCATCGTTTGCGATGTAGTCGATAACTTTTTTCTTTATGTACTCGTTGTTATGGCCGTAGCTGAGGGCACCCGCGCCGCTGAAAAAATCAATGTACTCTCTCCCGTCCCTGGAATACATTTTCGACATTTTGGCCCGGACAAAAACCGTCGGAAAACTCCTGCTGTATGATCTTACGTTTGATTCCAGCCGCTCTAATATGTCCATATTATTAAACCTTCTCCCATAGAATTTTTTTAAATTGCTCGGAGCACAGCCTCTTAAATTCCTCCACTGTTCCGTTATTGTAAAGAACCAAATCGCAGTTTTTTTCAAACCATTCCTGAGGCTTTTGAGCCCTCAGTCTCAGTCTTGCGTATTCCTCGCTTATGCCCTCTCTTATCATAATCCTTTTTATTCGCGTATCATCGGGGGCGACGATCCCCACAACTGTGTCACACAGCTCATTCAGGCCACTCTCAATGAGGGCAATGGCATCTATGCCAACCGCTTCCCGGCCGCACTGCCTCTCCTCTTCTATTATCCTTTTGACCTCTCTGTCCACATATTTATGGGTAATGGCATTTAACTTTTCCAACAAATCCGGGGAAGAGAAAACCATTTTACCCAGCTTCTTGCGGTCAACAAAGCCGTTTATTACAACACCTTTAAAGCTTTCATCAATTTCGGACTTCATATCCTCGTTTTTTTCAAGCAGCTCATGGTATAACCTGTCACAGTCTATTACGCGGGCCCCCAGTTCCTCCAGCACTTTGAGAGCCGTTGTCTTGCCCGAGCCCGTCCCACCGGTTATTCCGACAATTTTCATCTTCATACCTCAATCACATTGAAGCCCGCGGCCTTCAAAAGCCTGTTGGCAACGGCAAGGCCTACGCCCTTGGTCTCCTTGGGCATACGCGCATATATAACCGCCGGGCGTCCCCTGTCCAGCTCCCTTAATCCAGAAAACAGGTTTCTTGCCTGCGCGGCGCTGTCGCCCTCCTTACCGTAGGCCAGTATTCTTCCTGCGTCAAAAAATTTCTCCTCACCGTCAAAGCAGAGCACCGCCGCATTCTCACCCCCGTTTTCGTTAAAATACCTGGCTGCGTCCACGGTATTTCCCCTGAGTATTACCACCTGGGCTCTGGGAGCATAGTGCCTGTATTTCATGCCAGGAGCCCTGGGCTTGTCCTCCTTAAATGCAGACAGCAGAACACTGTCCAGGATGACGGGGCCTATTACCTTCTCAATCTGTTCCGGCGTTATCCCTCCGGGTCTGAGTATCGCGAAGGGTTTTACTGAAAGATCGATAATAGTGGACTCCAGTCCCACCCGGCACCTTCCTCCGTCCACAATGGCTCTTATCTTTCCGCCAAGGTCACTCACAACATGGCCAGCCTCAGTGGGACTGGGGCTGCCCGATATGTTGGCCGAGGGGGCCGCTATGGGCACTCCGGCAAGCCTGATAATCTCAAGGGCTACCGGATGATCGGGACATCTGACTGCCACAGTGTCCAGCCCTGCGGAAACGAAATCCGGAATAATGCTCTTTTTTCTTAAAATCATTGTAAGGGGGCCCGGCCAGAAGCGCTCTGCCAGCCAGTCCGCTTCCGGCGGCACATCCCGGCAGTATTCACGCAGCTGCATGGCATCGGCGATATGAATTATCAGAGGGTTGTCCAAGGGCCGACCCTTGACCTGATAAATCCTTTTGACAGCGGCTTCATCAAGAGCGTTTGCTCCAAGACCATAGACTGTTTCCGTGGGTAAGGCCACCAGCTGACCGCCTTTAATGAGCTCAGCCGCCCGAGCCAGCTTTTCAGCGTCCTTTTTAATATCCTTAACAAGCAACAGCTCTGTTTTCACGATTTACTCCGTTTCTGAAATAAAGCTTTGGTCCGCCTTTTAAGACAGGGATTTTATTGGTATTAAAAGGACTTCAGCTTTCAAAGTTTTGAAGCTTTTCCGCCTGGGCGGCGGTTATAAGGGCCTCTATCAGCTCGTCCATATCCCCGTTTAATATTTCCTCAATTCTATACAGCGTGAGCCCTATCCTGTGGTCGGTCACTCTGCCCTGAGGATAGTTGTAGGTTCTGATACGCTCATTTCTCATACCTGTTCCCACCTGGCTTTTTCTCTCCGCGGCAATTGCAGCATTCTGCTTTTCCATCTCCATTTCATAGAGCTTCGAGCGCAGAATTTTCAAGGCTTTTTCCCTGTTTTTGTGCTGGCTTCGCTCATCCTGGCACTCAACAACAATGCCGCTGGGAATATGGGTTATGCGGATTGCGCTTTCCGTCTTGTTGACATGCTGCCCGCCTGCGCCGCTGGCGCGGAAGGTGTCTGTCTGAAGGTCATTGGGGTTGATTTCCAGCTCCACCTCGTCCGCTTCCGGCAAAACAGCGACGGTCACGGTGGAGGTATGAATCCTGCCTGAGGCCTCCGTATCCGGAACCCGCTGGACCCTGTGGACCCCGCTTTCATATTTCATGCGGGAATACGCGCCCTCACCCTCGATCATGAAGCTGATTTCCTTGAGTCCGCCCAGCTCCGTCTCATTTATATTCATAATCTCAGTCTTCCACTTCTTTCGCTCTGCATACATGCTGTACATGCGAAAGAGGGAAGCGGCAAACAGAGCCGCCTCGTCTCCGCCCGCCCCGCCTCTGATTTCAACAATAACATTTTTCCTGTCGTTGGGGTCCTTCGGCAAAAGCAGCACCTTTAGCTTTTCTTCCAGCGCTTCCATGGAAGCCAGGGCGTTTTTGTATTCCTCCAGAGCCATTTCTCTGAAATCCGGCTCGGCGCTATCGTCATCAGCTATTGATTTTGCCTCATCCGCGGCATTTTTATGCCTGACGTATTCCCTGTAGGCCTCTACAATCGGGGCAATTTCCTTCTGCTCCCGGGATATCTTCATTATCGCTGTAGGGTCGTTATACACCTCCGGGCTTGCCATGAGGGCTTCCATCTCGTTGTATTTCTCATCTATAAGCTTTAATTTATCAAGCATAGTTTCAGCTCCGTTTTTTGACTGCAGTATTCTTCAATAGGCATATTATCACCGGTAGATTATTTCGTCAATAAACCGGCGTTTCAATTTTTCGCGTCAGATTATTCCGAAAAACATCAATATAACTCCCAGTCCTTCCCTTATAAAGTGGTTGAGCTTAAGGGTCGGCATGGATGTTTCGGCGGCTACTCCCACCGGGTCAATTCCCAGTCTCTCTGCAATTTTTTTGGACCTGTAAAGGTGGTATTCGCTTGTCACAATCCCTATTGATGAGGTTTTTGTACCTCCGGCGTCCTTTATTTTTTCAAGGGAAAAAGCAATATTTTCCTGAGTGCTTTCCGACTCCTCCTCTTTGATAATCCTCTCCTGGTCAATCCCGGAATCCACAAGAAAATCAAACATTGCCTGGGCTTCGGTGATATGCTCCCCCGGCCCCTGCCCGCCGGAAACCACGGCTACGGTTTCAGGGTTTTCATTGAGGTATGTAAGGGCCGCGTCCAGACGGTCACGCAGTGACAGGGATGGAACCGTCCCGTTTACTCCCGCGCCCAGTACTATCAGGTAATCCACACCGGGCACGTTATCTGTCTTCGCTGCCCCCACCATATGAATTTCCGCCAGTACGAAGGCAACTGCCGCCAAAAGCAGCAGCCCCGTCGCGGCTGTGCCAATTATTCTCGCCAAATTCTTATATCGGCGCGCCAACAGGCAGACAAGACGATAAAAAACTATTACGACTCCCAGTCCCAAAAAGAACATGGCAAGGATACCATGCCCTGTGAAAAATAAGCCGAAATCAAATGCCAAAAAGAAACATATAAATGCCGGTATTATATATAAAAGCGAAAATGCGTTAAATTTTTTCTTTGCCAATTAAAACAGCCCTTTCAATCCTTTCCCTCTGAAAGCTTGTCCCATCTTATATACTTTTCCTCCAGCAGCTTTTCCACTTCACTCTTTTCATCAAACAGCTGGCTGAGCTTTATATAATCTGTGGCGTTTTCTTCGATTTGGGCATCCAAAGCCTTGATTTTCTCGTCCAGTTCAAAAATCTCCTTTTCCAGCTCTGCCAGAACCTTCCCGGGATTTGCCGGTCTCGAGGCCCTCTTTGCCGGGCCTCCCATGCCGCGCTGTGTACGGCTTTGCCGCTGCCTTTCTCTTTCCGCTGCTATCCTGTTCTTATTATAGGCTTCAAAATCACCTTCAAAATCATAAATTCTCCCGTTTTTCAGCTCCCATATCCGGGTGGCGAATCGGTTTATAAAGTACCTGTCATGGGAAACGAACAGCAGCGCTTCCTCATAGTTTTCAAGTGCGTTTTCTATCCACTCACGGGAATCGATATCCAAATGGTTTGTGGGCTCATCCAAAACCAGCAGGTTTATATCCTCCTGCATAAGTATACAGAGCCTGAGCCTGCTCAGCTCTCCGCCGGACAGGACAGAAACCGATTTGAAAACATCATCTCCGGAAAACTTAAATGTTCCCAGCATGTTTCTTGCGCTTTGGGGCGTACAGTCGGTCTCATATATAACCGTGTCCAGAACCGAAAGCCCCGGGTTTTCAAATCTGATTACCTGGGGAAGATAGGCCGGCCTTACCGCGGGTCCCAGCCTTACAAAGCCCTTGTCAGCTTTCTCCAGGCCGAGAAGGATGTTTATAAATGTGGTTTTCCCGGTACCGTTATCCCCGATTAAGGCAATGCGCTCGCCCCCCTTGACATAAAGCTCCACATCCTGAAAAAGCACCTTGTCGCCAAAGGATTTGCTCAGCCCTTTTGCCTTTATAAGCTCATCGCTGAAAAATTCTTTTTCGGAAAACCTGGCCTGCAGCTTTTTTTCCCTGTCAGGGCGCTCCAGCTGCCTTATTCTCTCCGCCCGCTTTTTTATGGCTAAGGATTTCTTCATGAGCCTCTTATTGCCCGTCCCCCACTGGTATAACCTGTCCGCGGCCTCCTCCAGTCTCTTTGCCTCCTTTTCCTGGAGCTCATATCGTTTGAGGCGTTCTTCATAGCGCGCCACCTTTTCCCTGGCGTAAAAGCTGTAGTTTCCGCTGTAAAACTCAGCCTTTCCCTTAACTATCTCCACTATCCGGGTAACAGTCCTGTCGAGAAAATACCTGTCATGGGATATTATCAGGACTGTTCCTTTAAACTTTTGAACATAATCCTCCAGCCACTCGGTAGCCCGCATATCCAGGTGGTTTGTTGGCTCATCCAGCAGGAGAATATCGGTTTTCTCCAGGATGAGGCGCGCCAGATTCACCCTGGTTTTCTCCCCTCCGCTGAGGCTTGAAAAAAGCTGGCCTCGCATATCCTCCGAGATCTCCAGGCCGTTTGCCACCTTATCCAGCTCATACTCCGTCTCATATCCGCCAAGACTCTCATATTCAATTGCAAGCCTGTCGTATTCCGCTGCATCAAATTCCCCGCCCGCAGCCATCACAGTCTCCAGCTTTTCCATTTGAGTCTTGATTTCCCGCTGACGACTGAAGGCGGATCTGAGCACATCCTCCGTTGTAAAATCCTCGGGATAGACGGGTATCTGGGAAATCAGCCCTACTTTTTTCCCCGTACCCACAATAAACTCGCCCTGGTCGGATTCCATCTGACCGGCGATAATTCTGAAAAGGGTGGTTTTACCCGCTCCGTTTTTTCCCAGCAGCCCAACCTTTTCGCCTTCATATACGTCAAAAGTCAGGCCGTCCAATATGTTTTTTCCTATTTCAAAGGCTTTCACTATGCCCTTTACAGCTATATCAATCATTTTAATACTGCTCCGTTACGGGGCTCTTTTACTTCCTACAGATACCTTAACCATACGGGCAATTAAACAGGAGACAGGGTTTAAACCACGTCTCCCGTTTTTTTCGGCGATAAAGCCTTCGGGCTGCATCGTTTAGGAACGGCCCCTTCTATTTTGTTCCGAATATCCTGTCCCCCGCGTCTCCAAGACCGGGCACAATATAACCGCGTTCATCCAGCCTTTCATCCAGCGCGGCAATGAAAATATCTATATTGGGGTGGTCGCCCCGCACTCTCTCCACTCCCTCGGGAGCGGCAATAATACTCATAAGTTTGATGTGCCTGCAGTCATAGTCCTTCAGGAAGGTTATCGCAGCCGACGCAGTTCCTCCTGTAGCCAGCATGGGATCGAGAACCAAAACATCCCTTTCGGCAATGTCGTTGGGAAGCTTGCAGTAATACTGGACGGGTTCCAGGGTTTCCGGGTCCCTGTAAAGCCCGATATGTCCAACCTTCGCTCCGGGTATCAGCTCCAAAATACCGTCAACCATGCCCAGCCCGGCACGGAGTATGGGAACAACGGCCATCTTTTTCCCCGCTATTCTCTTTGCCTTAGCGACAGCAATCGGCGTTTCAATCTCAACTTCCTCAACGGGCATGTCTCTGGTGGCCTCATAGCACATCAGATTTGCGATTTCAGACACTATTTCACGAAATTCCTTCACCGATGTGTTCTTGTCCCTCAGCATTGTCACCTTATGCTGCAGTAGCGGATGATCCAGTATATGCACTTGCCCCATTTTCTGCTCCTTTCGCCGTGCTGCGCCGGCATCTGGTATTTTAAGTGATAAATCAAAAACAAACAGTAATAACCCTAATTATCTGCACTGCCTTTTTCTCGTTTTTCCCGCTCAGCTCTTTCTCTTTCCGCCTGAGAAGGGCGCAGATATACAGGTTCGGGCTCGTCGTATTCGCCCTTGTCCCTCCCCATTGCGGCCAGGGCCACTCCCCAGGCGTTTTGATGCCTGAAGCTCTCGGGCGCCAGTACCAGCCTGTCCCCGACAAAACCACTCAAAATATTATAGCACAATTCAGCGCCGTCTCCAATAAGGAAAACGGATTTTTCAACATTTTTTAGTTCATTTCCCAATGCCTCAATGGACACCGCTCTATCAGGGCATAATCTGATTAGTTTTCCGGATTTGTCTGAACTGGTACAAAAAAGGGCATTGTAAACCTGTGAGCGCCTGGCGTCCATTACGGAGCATACTATATGGTCTTCAATGTGAGAGGCCTGCCATGCCATAGCCTCCAGGGTCGATACCCCGCAGCCGGGTATATTTGCCCCCCACTTCAACCCCTTTGCCGTTGCACATCCTATCCTTATACCCGTGAAGGAACCGGGCCCCCTTGACACGGCAATCAGGTCAATATCCCCAATTGTCATCTCGCAGTTTAAAAGCATTGCCTCTATCATGGGTAAAAGGGTGCGGCTGTGGGTCAGCCCGGTTTTCTGAAAGTACAGGGCCACCTGGCTTCTGCCCTCGGCAATGGCACAGGATGCCGCTTTTGCTGAAGAATCAATTGCTAATATTTTCAAGGCTGCCACCTCATTGCTCTATTTCTATCAGGCGGGTATTCCCGTCTATCGGCGTTATGGATACCCTTATGGTGTCCTTGTCAAAGGCACTGTCAACATTTTCGCTCCACTCCACTGCGCATATGCCTCCCCGGTCCTGGTAATCCTCCCAGCCTATGTCAAAAAGCTCCTGAGCAGAGCTTAGCCTGTACATATCAAAATGGAACAGCGGAACAGAGCCTGAATACTCATTTACTATGGTAAATGTGGGACTGGTAACCATGTCGGTTACACCCAGCCCTTCCGCCATTCCACGGACAAAGGCTGTTTTTCCCGCGCCCAGGTCTCCATAAAGGGCCACCGTGTCGCCGGGCTTCAGCCTCATTGCCAGCTCCCTGCCCGCTTTCTGAGTTTCCTTTTCGCTTTTGCTTATTATTTTCATATCCATTACCTGCGACTCTCAAGGCGGATTTTGATAAGCTCCGCTGATAATGCCGAGATTATAGCACTAAATACCCTGTTGTTCAAATAATTGTTTACTACATACCCTTTTAATGATAAAATACAGTAGATTTAAGCTGATTGAGTAAAAAATATGGTTAAATACCTTCCTAGATATATTTAGTTTGCCATTTTCGGCAAGGCATCCGCCATTATGCTTCTTTAAGAAGCAAAGCGAGAGGTTTTAAATTGAAAAGAGCTGTTTCGGTTATAAAAGAATACATAAAAACGTCTGATATGCTGCTTCTTTGTCTGTGCATATGCTCCAGCATATATGGTCTGTTTCTGATATACAGCGCGACGCGCACCTATGAAACCAATGAATACATGCATGTTCAGATTATAGCCATAATTATCGGTATTTTTCTTTTCATTGTCATGTCCCTGATTGATATCGAGCTGATTGCCGAGAAGTGGATTTTTCTACTCCTTTTTAACATTCTTTTCATTTCGACTCTTTTTATCTGGGGCGTAGAAGGCGGAACCGGCAATAAAAGCTGGCTTCGGTTTTTTAACATTGGCATCCAGCCCGCAGAGGTGGTAAAGGTCTCCTTTGCCGTCCTGCTGTCAAAACAGCTGGCAGTCCTGAAAGAATCCAGACAGGGAATAAATTCAGTCCCCTCTGTATTGATGCTTGTTTTGCATTTCGGCTTTATGTTCATGCTCATAATAGTCTCCTCAAGGGACCTGGGTTCGGCCCTTGTCTTCGCGGTCATATTCATCGCTGTCCTATTTGCCGCTGGAATAAAGGCCATATGGTTCTTCCTGGGCACTATCGTCGTAGCGGCCATGTCTCCTCTGATATGGAACAATCTGCTTTCCGACTACCAGAAGGCGCGAATCCTGGCACCCTATTTCCCGGAAACGGTGGATCCGTCGGGGCTGGGAGTTACCTGGCAGGCCAATCAGAGCAAGATTATGCTGGCCTCCGGCCAGTTGACCGGTCAGGGCTATCTTAAGGGAACGCAAACCCAGTCCTCCATGATGCCATTTAAACACACAGACTTTATCTTTGCCGTTGCCGGAGAAGAGCTGGGCATGATAGGATGCTGTGTAATAATACTCCTTTTGGTGGCAATCATACTGCGCTGCCTGTATGTGGGGGTAAAGTCGAAAAGCTACATGAGCATGATGGTGTGCTCCGGAGTTGCCGCCATGCTCATATTTCAGACCTTTGAAAATATAGGGATGTGCATAGGAATAACGCCCGTTGTAGGCATAACCCTCCCGTTTTTCAGCTACGGAGGTTCTTCTGTCATGACCACCTTTGCCGCCCTTGGAATTGTCTCNGGCATCAGGATGCGGCCAAACACAGTGGCCCACAGGCAGCTCCGGTAGGAATTTTTTCGACTATAGGAGGTTAAAATGAACGAGGTTTTAGTAACGGGCAACACTCTGCCCGAGGCATATCACAACGCCCTGCTGGCTCTCAGCCGGGAAGGACAAATAACTCCTGTTTCTGATTACGACACCACACAAAAAGAGCTGTCTTTAACGATGGTAGTTAAAAACCCTCTCAGCGAGCCGATGATTTCAAGGTGCTTTATCGGCGGAGCACGGGATCTGGAGCAGTACAGG
>JGI24712J26585_10004034_pt1 | contig 11363 bp, 6 predicted proteins | sample BioPla3DNA2_FD_26585 | JGI IMG/M metagenome (IMG submission 26585)
TTCCCTTTCCCCATGAGGAAAGGGAGTGAGCCCGCCTAGCGTACATGTACCGTACGTAAATGATGGCAGCCTTCTACCTCTGCACTTTTACGCTGCCGAACGAACTATGTAATTTGATCTTGCCAAACANAGGCATTGANGAGTTGGCCAGGTATAGCGGTCAAGCAGCTCAGTCTGCAGCGTGGCGTAGAAACTTTCAGCGGCAGCGTTGTCCAAGGCATCACCAACAGNNCNNNTANAGCCACCCTTCACCGGTGGTGTGTTGCGTAATATCTGCCACCCACAGCTGGTTGGGGGCAGCCGCTGTGAAAGACCGCTGAACCAGGTCGGGAAAAGACGGTTGCAAAGGATCCTGCTTTGTACACCCTTTCAGTCTTCGCCGGTGGACCCCAACCAGGTTTGCCTGACGCATCAGCCGGGTTACACGCTTCTTCGAGCAGCGGATACCGCGGCCTACGGTAAGCTCCGCATGAATCCTCGGGGCACCTACGGTGCCCCGGCTCTCCCGATGAATTTCAACAATAAGCTTCATAAGCTTAGCATCCTCCCGGGCTCTGGCCGATGGTTTCCGCCCACGCCAGGCATAGAAACCGCTGGTGGAGACCCCCAGCACGCGGCACAGGTTAGAAATAGGGTGGTTGGCCTTCTTCGCCCAGGAGACCAACAGGACCCGGTAGAGCTGTTTCTGTTCCCAAGTACAGTTATACTTTAAAATCTTCGGTATCCAAATCGAACATGCTTTATCCTGAGTTCTTTGGTCCGCGGTATTCTTCGCAGTCAACCAGGCCGGCGATCTCGCCAAGGAAGGGAGATTCTTTACCGGAGGTGGTGAGCAAGAAGAGGTTTTCGGCGGCACGGGTCATGGCTACGTAGAGCAAGGTGCGAAAGCGCTCGTGATCCAGCTGGGACTCCTCTTTATCCAGGCCGGTACGGTCAATGTAGCGGGGAAGTAGTCCGTGCCGCACCCCGGCCACGAAAACCACCGGAAACTCGATGCCCTTGGAGGAATGGATGGTCATTACCTTGACCTCCTCCTCCAGGATGTTGAAGGCCTGGTCCTTGTGAACGACACAGGGGATATTGCGCCTGGTCAATTCATCGTAGTATAGCTGACATATTTTGTTGGTGGGGCAAAGGACGGCAAAATCAGAAAGGCGGAAATGCCCGCGCCGACCAGGTCCAGCACCTTTTCACAGACAAAACGCACCTCCCGCTCTTCAAGGTCGCAGGATACCACCCGGGGGCGGGCACCGAGGCGGTGGGACCAGTTGGGTTCAATGAACTCGCGCTCCTGTTTGAGGAGCGTGTTATGCTCGATCAGGCGGGTGGCGGCGACAGCTACCTGCTTGGTATTGCGAAAGTTCTTTCGTAAAATAGAGGTCCGGCCGCGGGCTTCAATGCCCGCGTCTTTCCAGGAGAATCCACGGTTATAGATGGTCTGGGAAGCATCGGCCAGAACCATGTAGGTGCGGTGTGAACGGGGGTCGCCGCCTTCGACCAGCGCCCTGGTAAGGCGCAATTGGACCGGGCTTAAGTCCTGGCCCTCGTCAAGGATAACATCATCGTAGGGATCGGCAAGTGGGCTTTCGGTGAGTTTTTTTAGCCCCACCAGGGGAATATCGCCCCAATCATCCAGGTTCTCTTCTTTAAGCAGCTCCTGGTAGGAGGTATAAACAGCCCAAACCGCCCGGCGGTATCCCGGCGACAGGGGTGTGTTTCGCCCGAAACGACGCAGCTGCAGGTAGTGCTCCAGATCATCGATACCGTTTCCCTTGATCACCTGCTGGATTTCGGTGAGGAGAAATCCCAGGTCCAGGTCGGGGATGTTCATACCTGAAGACTCCTTGGCCCGCTGGAGCGCACTTCTTAAGAGCTCCTTCTGCCGGCTTTCATCGACTATATTAAAGCTTAAACCATGGTCGTGGCGCAGGTAGTCGGCCAGCCAGTTAAAGAACGTTTTTACCTCCAGGTTGTCCGGCAGCGGGCCAATCAGCTCTTCAATTAAGGTTTTGTTGACGCCGTTTAAGGTCCTGGTAAAGGTCAGCAAGAGAACCTTGCGGCCGTCAGCAGCCTGCTTGATGGCCCGGTAGATCCCCACGGTGGTCTTGCCCGAGCCGGCACAGCCACGTAAGATCATTGTGCCGGTATGCCGGGAATCAACATAGCGGGCTTGCTCCGGGTCCAGGTTCAGCATCAGCCTTTTCAGGCTGCCCCGGCAATAGCCCTGGAGGCGATCCAGGGTGGTGCGAAAGAGAAGGTTTTCCGGGTTATAGATAACATGTTCCATCTCGCAGTCGGTGGCTAGCTCCAGCATCCAGAAGAGGCTTTGCGCAGGCAAGCCATCAATATGCTCCAGGTCTTCGAGCCAGCGGGTTCTTTGCACCTGCTTAACTAATGGGGAGGGCACACCCAGGATGCGCAGTTGTGTGGCGGGAAAGTAAGTAAAGGGGTTGTCTGCTTCCGCTTCAGGTATTTTCTTAACAGCGAGATCATCTTCGGAAGCTGCGGCAGCTTCTGCTTCAACTTCGTTCAGGAAACCTATCTCCAGGCGGCTGAAAGCGGTTTGCGATGAAAAAACCCGCTGGTGCACCCGGTCAATGATGCGGTGATCCCCCAGTTTCCAGAGGCGAAGCATGGTCCCATCCCAGTCATAGATGATCCGCCAGTCCCGGTTCACGTAGCATTCCCACTTGCCTGGAACGTTCCTGATCCGGTGGGCTTGTAAGCCAGGATGCCCCGGATCCACTCTGAGCTTTTGGATCGTGCCCATGGCCTGGTTCCTGATATCCGGCGGGCAGGCATCTAATGTAGCCTTGAACTCGTCGGAGAGCAACAGCTCAAACACGTCTTCCTCCGTTCAGGTAATAAAAAAATATCTGGATGAGTTTCTAAGTAGGGTAAAAAGTATCGCTGCAGCGTTTAACAAGTAGAAAAGTGTGTTTTCAAGCAAACTTTGGATTTATTTATCATCTATGATTATTAGAATTTCTTTTAGGGGAACCCGAGGGTTTACTCTTTCATCGTTAAAGTAAGATAGCTGTTGCGCCAAACCGATAAAATTTAAAACAGCTCCAGCTGTCCGGATTCATCACGAGATGGTTTGGGGATACGGGCATGGGCCTGCTCCAAGTAGCGAAGCTGTTCGCTCTGCCTCTTCTGCTCAAGGCGCATCCTTTCTTTGCCGCTCATGGTAGACACCGGCACCAAACTGTAAATTACCGGAAATTCACGCATGATTTCGGTATTGCGTAGAGCGGTGCAGCTAAACAGCTGGACGTTTTGCTGNCTGGTGACCGCGTCTACGATCTCGAGAATATGGCTGCTGGAGGCCTGCCCGAAGGGGTTGTCCGCTAGCACCACCGCCGCAGTGACGAGACCGCCGGAGCGGCAGTGGCGGATATAGGAAAGGAGCACGATAAAGAGGGCAAAGCGTCCTGCAAACCGCTGTCCCTGTGACCATTCATGGAGATCGTCCCAACGATCGTACTGTCCGGATTGATAGGTGCTGCTGTCCCGCGGCTTAAGCAGGCGAATATCGATGCCATCCAGCGGCACGACCTGGTCCANCAGTTGGGCCGTCTCAATGGCTTCTCTGAGAAAATCATCGATATCCGCATCGTCCTGGTCCTGCTTCTGCATTCTGACTGCTTCGGNGATAACATCTTCCAGATATTTACGCAGCTGGGTTGTTCCTTCCACTTCATCAGGCCTCATGAAATTAATCTTGAAAAGAGGATGCCTCTCCCCACGCAGCGGTACCTGGGAACGCCTCTGCAGCTCCCGCACCTGCTCCAGCACCCCATCTACGTGGCGCCAGGTGCGCCGTACCATCTCTTCAACCTTGGCATCCAATCCGACCAATCGCTGCTTGACCTGATCCCGGAAATGATTAATCGCTTCTTCTACTTGCCGCAGATGGCCTTGCAGCTCTGTCACCCGTTGCTCCCATGAAGGCGCTTCGGTCTGTTCTTCCATCATTTTAAAAAACTGTTTTAGCTCGTCTCCATGCAGCCTGTTCAGCTCATCTTGGCACAGCTGCAGCCGTTCCACTGCCTGCCGCTTGGCTTTATCCAGCTGGGCGCTTCTCTCATTTTCTTCATGCCTGCTCTGCGCCACCTCTTCGTAGGCCCGGCCCAACAGCTGCTCTTGCTCCTGCTCCCGCGGTAGGGGAACGGTCGTCTCGCTCACCGCAACATCCATCTGCTTTAAACTCTCGGCGGCCCGCTGGTAATCATCCAGCTGCTTACCCGTCAACTCGATCTCTTCATCGAGTTGACGGATGGAGCCGGCCAGCTTTCTGCTTAAACCTTGCTGCCGCTCCTTTTCCAGATCCAGGTCTGCCTTTGTTAAGTCTGGCGGCTCCATCTGCGGGTAGCGCTCATGCAATTGTGAAAGGCGGTCCCGGAAGACGCTTTCAGCAGCGCTTACTTCTTTATTTCTATTTTGCAGCTCCTTACCGGCTTCTTCCATCTTCTGCCAATCTTCTTGTGCAGTTTGCCCGGCCTGCTTTACAGCGCTTCTCTCTACCTGATAATAGCTTTCCCGCACTGTATCAAGTTCTAAACCCAGTTCGCAGATATCTTCCCTCGACTCCTGGATTCGCGCGCGGGCCTGCTTCATTTGGTCTTTCAAGATGCGGTAGTCTGCATAGCGCCTATCCAGAACCTCTATCTTCGCTTTTAGCTTTGTAAGCAACTGGTCAAGCTGCCGCTTCTGCTGATTATCAAAGAGAGGTATCTCTTTAGTGCCGATTTGCCCGGTCGATATTTCTTTGTCTACTTTTTGAAAGTAGTTGTTCCAGGCTTCACGGTACTGCTCCAGTTCATGTTGCACGCTTTTTAGCTCTTCTNTAACTTCACCAATAGAGCTTTCCTGCTCGTCCAGCGCCCGCTTTAGCTCCCTTAACTGCCGCACCTGTTTACTCTGTAGCTCGCGTAGTTGGGCTGCATTCTCTACCCGCTTCTCGCTCTCGGTCCAGCGAAGGTAGTAGTCNTGCACCGTATCCCGGACCCGGTGCAGCAGCTGTAAGCGCTCGCGCAACCGCTGCAAATTAAGGTTATGCGCATCTTTATCTCTACGGGCTTGCTCAACCCGGCGCCGCATCTTTTCCAGCCCNGCCAGCTGCCTGGACCGCTCTTCTTCTACGAGGCGAAGCGCCTCTTCCCAACCAGCTTCGCAGAGATAGGCGAAACCCCGCCGGTAACCATCCAGGCGGCCCCGGAGATCCCGGACCTTCCGGTCCTGCTCAAGCAATAACTGCAGCCGTTCTTCAATTGCTTCCAGCTCGCTCCTGATTTTACGGCGATACTGCTCTATTTTCTCCTCGGAATAGAAACGCTCCAGTCCCCGGTGGCTTAAAAAATAAAGTTCCGCCGGGGCCACCCCTCCATGGAAATCTGTCCGGGCAATCAAGGGCACCGGGATGGAGAGCTCTTTCCGCAACTGTAGGCGGCGCCGTTTTAGATTCTCAAGCTGGGCCGGCTCGACCACCACGGCATACGGGAGCCAGGGCCGCTCTTTAAGCATCCGCTGCCGCTCCGCCTCGGGATAACTTTTGAGCAGCTCTACTACCGGCTGCGCCGTTACCTCAAGGCGGCTCAGCTCCTCTACGACCAGGTCAATCTCGGCATGGGGCCGCGGGGTGCGCCCTTCACCCCAAAGGTGCTTCTGCTCCTGCCAGCGGCGCCGCTGCTGCTGAAGCTCGCCCTGCTCCCCGGCCAGCTGTTCCTCTTTTTGGCTTAACCAAACCAGCGCTGCCGCGCTGTCCTCGCCGGGATGATGCGGGCAACCTAGGGACTTGAGCTCCCCTTTTAGGGATAGCGCCTGCTCCCACCATTGTTGATGCTGCTCTTGCAGTTGCTGCAACTCTTTCATTAAGCACTCGTTATCAGAAGAAAGTTTCACTAGACGCGCTGTGATCTCTTCCAGAAATGTCTCTGCCTGCTCTAGTGCTTCTTTGGCCTGTTCTTTTTCTCTCTTGCCTCTCTCCAGCTCCAACTCGATCTTTCTCAGCTCTGAGCGGGGTTGCCCCGCATCAAAAGAGATCTCCAGGGCGTCCATCTTCTTTGAAGCCCGCTGCCGCTCTTTCTGAAACTGCTCCTGCAGAGCCTGCAGGCAGAGCAGCTCTTGATCTGTTTTTTCTAACCCGAACTCGGCCTCCGCCTTTTCTTTGAGAAGCTCCCCTTGTCTCTCTTGCTGCCGGGCCAGCTGCTGCCGGAGCCCTTCTTCTCGATGGGCTGCCGCGGCCATGGCGCGCTGCAACAGGGGGATCGTTTTTATCCTTAACCGGTCCAAGTCTTCTCTAAACGAAGCCTCACTTTGTTCTTGAAGCTGCAGTTGTTGCAATAACTCGGCCAGGATCTCTTCTTCCCGGAGAATAGTGGCCCACTTTTCAAAAGCTCTGTAGAGCGCATAACGTTTTTGGCTCTCCTCCCAGCGCTGCCGGGCCGCCTCCGTCAACTTCTCCTGCCCGGCAAATTTTTCGGCCGCTACGGCCCATCCACGCCTCTTCTCCTCTACCCCCAACGCCTCCAGTGTCATCACGGCATGTTCACGCTCTGCCTCCTTGCCATCACGCTGCTGTGCTAACTTCTTCTGGTGCTCTTCGAGGCGGGGCAAACCCAGGATAACGGTTTTTAACAGCACCGCCCGCCGCTCAACCAAGCGATTATAACGCTGCCAGGCCTGCGCCACCTGGCCAAACCCCTTCGCCAGGATAGGCAGCTTATAGGATAAAGCCTCCAGAGCCTCACTTTGCACTTTCAGCTGGGGCAGGTCCATTACCTCCCGGGCGGTGCCGCGAAAAGCTTCCCGCAAAGGATCGTGCTCTTCACACCGCTCCAGCACTTCGTCGATCATCGGAATCAGCAGTTTGTCCAGCAGGGTACGGGTCTTGCTGCATCCTTCGAAGAAGTTCTCGATACCGCCTTCGCTGTCGTTTATCCTTAAAATGTAGCGCCATTCCTGTGGATCAATCTGGTAACTCTTCAGCTGCTCCTGATAATCCTGCCTGCGGTATGAAGGATAAACTTTGACCGGGCTTTCTCTTAAGCTGTCTCTCAGCTGCTTAAAGTTAAGCGTGCGGTTCGATTCATCAGCCAGCGGTAGAGAGCGCAGGTCATATGCATTTTCAGCATCATACTGGTGCAAATAGGTGAAATAATCCATCCCCAGGTGGCCTCCCCCGATATAGTCGGCAAAGCAGAAGCCGGTCAGCAAGAAACGGGGGGCGGCACCATCCAGAAGCCACTCCACCAGAAGATGCCCGGTGAATTTTTCCTTCTCTACCAGCCGCTTGATCCGCCTCCCCTGCAAGGAAACATTGGGCTCTACTACCTGGGCAATAAGATGCAGCAGCAGCGTTTTACCACCCCCGTTACCCAGCAATACGAGCGTGTTCTCACCAAACGGTTCGAAGACGGTATCATGGTAGACCCGGNGCTGGCCGCCCGTTTCAAAATGGATATTGTGCACCCTGACCCGGTTAATCCGGGGCATATTCACCGCCTCCCTTGAAGTGATTTGTTCCGCTAATCCTTACCGGCGAAGCTCCTGGTTGAAACAGTTCTGGCTGGTGCCGGCCTCACCGCCTCATTTACAAAGCTTTATTTTCTTGCTCCGGTAGGCCATCGGGGCGTAAACCGCTGCGGAGCATCTCCAGTATTTCGTTTTTCCGGGACTGTTGATTATAGTAATGGGCGATCAGCTGGTTTAAACGCTCGCAGGGAAAGATCTGGCGATCGTGGACCAGCCGGACCAGGCCGTGCATCTGTAAAAGATCGATCGTCTTGAGTAAATAGGCCAGGCGNCAGTCAGACCTGCGGATATGCACGACATCAACTTTTTGGTAGGGAAGATCCANCCACAGCTCTGCCGGTTCACGCAGATTAACCCGGGCCCGGTTTTCCAGTTCCTCTACCTCCGGGCTTTTCCCCAGTTCCTGCAGATGCGTAGTCACCATCTCGGCCAGCTCTTTTATNAGCAGCGACTCGCGTGAGGGACCAATCCCATCGTCNCTGTCATAGAAAGCAGCCAAAAGGGTGATGACGATAAAAGAACAAAGAAAGAGCTCCTGGTTCTTCTGCACCCCCANCAGGTTGCGCAGCTCTTCGTTACTGTAGCTAAAAATGCCGCCCGTCAACCCTCCGGCCAGGTAAAACTGNTCCCCCGCCGCGATCAGGCTAATTTCAAACAGGGGTTCGATAATCTCCCGCCACAGGTTCCGCACCTCGGGATCAAAACGTACCCGGCCCACCAGGTCTTCATGCGTAGTTCGTTCCACCACCGGGTGCTCCAAAAGCTCCTTCAAGAGCTCGAGCGCCGTCTCCACTGTCTTATGGCTGTACTGCATCATCGCTCACCCTTCGCATGATTATATTGCGCAGCTCGATACCATGCGGCAGCTGCACAATCTTTGAATCCGCATCCACCCGAACCCACCCGATGGTAGCTAGTTCCGGCCGCTCCTGGAGCAGCTGATAAAAGGCATACTCCACCAGGTCTTCATCGCCAGGCACGTATTCCCAGGGGAGAGAGGCATGGATCCGGCGTCCCTGGTGCAGCAANAGGAGCAAGTAGGCGAAAGCAGCCGCCTCTTCTTTGGCATCACCCGGGCTCAATGTTGCGGCGGCAAGAGCGGGCGTCTCCACCAGCTTGCTCCGGGTTAACGCTTCCAGGATGGCGCCAAAAAAACGCTTTAACAGTTTAATCGTCCGCTCTTTGCGTTCCTCTTCTGCAGCCTGGTAAGCTGCCCAGGCCTCATAATCCGGCTCTTCCGGCTCCATCTCCAAGGGACGATCCCGTTCCCGGTTCAGTAGACGCTGGGGCGAGAGGAAAGTTTCCGGTCCCAAAAGGCGAGGGGGCTTCGGTCTGAGCAGCGGTCGCAGCGCAGTCCTGACCAGCTGCCAACCCGGCGGATTGTTTTTTATCACGGTACCCAAAAATTCCCGCCGGATGTGAAAGCGCACCATCATACTCTGGTAGATACTTTCCTGGAGCATCTGGCTGACCAGGTTCTCCAGGTTGAAACGGGTGCTGATCAGATCCAGGTGTCGGGCAGCAACCAGGTTCAAGGCACTGCCCAGCCTTGTCACCTTCTCCTGGCGTGAACGGTTATCCGGCGTGGAGAGCTCAGATTCCAGCCGTTGCCTGGTTTCACGAACCAATTCCTTTAAGTTTTCAAAGGTCTCCTGCTCCCGGTGCAGTTGCTCCTCCATACGCCTCAGTAACCGGCCGTAATCTGGGGATTTCATCGAATCTACAACATTGCGGCGCACATCTTCCCGCTTACGCCGGCATTGCTCCTCAATGTTCTCTACCGCTACCGCCAGCTCCCCAACCGTCTTCAATGCTTCATCGAAGACACCCCTCCGGATCTGCTGGTCCAGGTAGAGCTGCATTACCGAGAAGTGCAGATCGTGATAAATCTCCCTCGATTTAAACAACAAATCAAGCCCTTTTTCCGTCAGACGCATGACCACTGTATCCTGCCCGCTCCACGAGGTATAGGGCCGCTGCTCTACCAGCCGGAACTTAAACTGCTCTTCCCGGCCGGTTAAAGGATTAAAGTAGCGGTATTTAAAGGGGCTACCGTGGTTAGTGATCTCCTCGATCAGCTTCCGGGCGGCCTGGATCCCTTCCTTCCGATCCGCCGGACGCCTCAACAGTAGGGAAAGCATCTGGGTGATAAAGGTTTCGCTGTCTTCGTAAGTACAGGGGCTGTTTCGCAGCATCTTTTCCATGATATAAAGCAGCAGGCTCAGCCCCAGTTCGAAACCATAGTATTCGGTTAAGGAATGCTTCTGTTTAAGCTCGTACAGAGGGAAAAATTGTAATACCGCTTCCATCCGCTGCCCAAAACCGTCCAGCATCGGTAAGTCAGAACCTCGCTCACCGGCGGAGGAAAGATCGAGCTCCGGGCCGGGTAAAAAATTTAACTCTCTTTGTTCGCTCATAGAACAATCTCCTTTAACTCAGCCAGCCGGGAAGCGGATAAAGCTTCCTGGGGAATCATCCTGCCGTCGGCCCACAGCTCTTCAATGGACCGGCGGAGTTCCGGCGCAAACTGTGCCCAAAGCGGCTCCAGGTAACCCGCGGAAGAAGACACTTCCACCTTTAATTCCCGATCCCGCCCCTGCTGCAAAAGAGATCGGTAAAGACCTAACGCTGGTAAAATCTGCAGTGAACTCGCTAAATCGTGCCGTCTATTTTCACCAATAACACGCTCGACCGCTTTCTGCCAGCGGCGCAGGATAATCAACCCCATCGGGTCAAGATCGCCGTAATAGTAAGCCTGGATCTGTTTACCGGCCAGGCCGGGAATTTCATTTAAAAAAGGCCAACTGCCACAGATCTTGTTACCTTCTCCATAAATTACTAGGCTAACCGGGGGATGTAAAACCAGGGCGCCCTGCTCCAGCAGGCGGTAGAAGGTGTGAAAACTATCTTTATTCTCGATAACGAGTACGTTTATTGACTTTGCCTGCCCGGTCTCGCCATCCAGTAAACGGTAAAAAAATGGTTCCGACACCGGGTAGCAATGTAGATCAGCATGGCTAACCTGAATCCTACGGAGCAAGCCCACCCCTTCAGCGGAGTCCAGGAACTTTTCGTCACCGGTCAGCTGAAATGATCGCTCATTGAGCGTGTCCCAAATTAATGGCTTCTTCTGAGCAGTCTTAACCAGGTATCTTTCGATAGCCTGTAATAGATCCCGGTAGCGGTAAAATTCTTGAGGCTTTCGCGTAAAATAGCTTAAATCCATCCGGGAGTGAAACTGGAATAGCTCTGGAGGGCAATGAACCGGCTTGGCAGTACGGCGATAACGCACTGCCAGAGGGGGGTTGCGCCCATTGTATCCCGATTCCTTGACCGGTGCCAGCAACCCCTGTTCTACCAATTTGTTCATAGCCCGGGTAAAGGACTCATAACTCCATGCGCTCCTGCCAGTGCCGCTCAAACGGCTCTGCACCTCTTGCTCTAAAACCAGGCTGGAGACAATTCGGCGGGAGCTTTTTTCTAATATTATTTGCAACGTCTTCTCCAACGTAAAGCCTCCTGCTCACCTTAGGTTTACAATATACCGGGACAGGCCGGAGAAACCTTCCCGGATGGGCCCTTATCCAAACCGTGTATTCCTTATTTTTCTATTAGCTCATTTCCCAACAAGTATCTTAATTCACTTCTTTGAAATAAACTTTTAGCTTCAGGTTAGCTTAAGGATAGTTAGACATAAGCCGGGACCTTATCACGAAAAACAAGTGTTTGATGAGACACTATGCTGTCTCCGTCCCTAGTACAGGCTATGAGAGCCCGTGTTTGAATTTTATCAATCATTGTCACATAGGGCAACCACGAAAGGCTCG
>JGI24712J26585_10004035_pt1 | contig 11362 bp, 10 predicted proteins | sample BioPla3DNA2_FD_26585 | JGI IMG/M metagenome (IMG submission 26585)
GCGGCAGTTTTACCGACGCGGGGGCCGTTACAACTTCGCGGGGCGGCGTTGCTGCCGGGGTGATCTCCACACCCTGCCGCTATATTCATTCCCCGCTGTCCATGTTAAATCAAAAAGATTGGCATCACCTTGTCGAGATAGTTGACGGTTTTATCAGATCAATAGATGAAAAGGGGTTGGAGGTATGAAAGAATTAATCCAGAAATTATGCGCCTCCTTTGGCCCTGCCGGCCGTGAGGGGCAGATACGCGCCGTTATTGCTGCGGAAATTGAAAAATTAAAAGAAGAATATTTTGTTGATACACTGGGAAATTTGGTCGTGCGTAAGGGCCCTGCCGGCGGGAAAAAAATTTTGGTGGCAGCCCATATGGACGAAATCGGTTTAATGGTTACTTATATTGAGGAAAACGGTTACCTGCGTTTTACCAATTTAGGCGGCATTATGCAACAGACTTTGCCGGGGACCAGGGTGTTTTTTGAAAATGGCACTGTTGGTGTAATCGGGCAGGAAAAAAACAAAGAAACCCGGGAACCCGGTTTAAGCAAGTACTACCTGGATATTGGCGCAGAAAACCGGGAAACAGCGTTGGCTAAGGTAAAAATCGGTGATGCCGCAGTTTATCTTGCACCACTGCACCAGGAGGGAAAGCGCCTTACCGCCAAGTCGCTCGATAACCGCGTTGGTTGTGCTGTCCTCTTAGAAACATTAAGCAGGCTTTCTGCGGCAACGTTGCCCGGGGAGGTGTTTTTTGTTTTCACTGTGCAGGAGGAGGTGGGCCTGCGGGGGGCCCAGACCATCGCTTACCGGACCAAACCCCACTACGGCCTGGCTGTTGATGTCACCCGGGTGGGCGATACACCTGAACCTGAATTCAAAACAAACGTTTCCCTGGGGAAAGGGCCCACTGTGAAGGTGATGGATTCTGCCGTAATCTGCCACCCAAAGGTGACAAATTTAATGATGGATGTTGCCGAAAAAAATAATATTCCCTACCAGCCGGAGGTATTGGAAAGAGGTGGTACCGATGCCGGGGCTATACATCTTTCACGGGACGGCATCCCCACCGGTGCCTTGTCCATTCCCTGTCGTTATATTCATACCCCGGCAGAAATGGTGGACTTAGATGACGTGGAAAACGGCATCGCCCTACTGCAGGAACTATTAAAATGTGAACAGTGGTAAAAATATTTGTAAAAAAGCTTAAAAACGGGTTAATTTAATTGTTTTTAACCGTTAAAGATGATAAAATTAATCCGGGTAGGATCTTACCTGCACCAGCCTTTAATGTTTAAGTTTTTAATGACAAAAAAGCAGCTGTATTTTGCCTGGAGCCAAAAAGGACCGGGACTAAGGTACATTGAAGAAAGAACGCTGTTACTGTGCCTTCCTGCCCGGCAGGAAGGTTTTAATTTTTTAGGGAGAGAGCCAGCCTATGCATACAACAAAAGCTGTAAAAAAAATAGCGATTATTGGCGCCGGCAACGTCGGCAAGGTGCTTGGTTATGCTTTAAAGCAAAAGGGTTATGTGCCGGTGGCTGCTACGGCGCGCACTGCAGCGTCGCGTAAAACAGCGGCTGCTTTATTACAGTGTCCTGTTTACAGTGAACCGGAAAAGGCTGCACAGCAGGCGGATATAGTTTTTTTAACCACCCCTGATCGGGTAATTAAGGAGGTATGCGATGCTTTAGCTTTGAAGGGCGTTTTTCACCGGGGGCAGGTGGTGTTGCATACAAGCGGGGCCCACAGCTCAGAAATACTTTCAACGGCACGGGAAGCCGGTGCCAATGTTTTTTCCTTCCACCCTCTACAAACATTCCCCGGGGTGGAGGCAGGCTTACGTGCTTTGCCGGGTACATTTTTTGCTGTTGAAGGCGAGCAGGAAGCTTTTTGGGTGGCTGAAGAAATGGTTGCAGCCTTAGGGGGTAAGATGTTGACTATCCCCACAGAAATGAAACCGCTGTACCATGCTGCGGCCTGTGTGGCGTGCAACTATCTGTCTACCCTGATGGATGTAGCCCTAAAAATGTATCAGGTAATGGGTATTGGCAGCGAACAGGCCTTTGAGTCCTTGGCACCGCTTATCTACGGCACCCTTAAAAACATTGGGGAAATGGGTCCGGAAAAGGCGTTAACCGGGCCGGTTGCCCGGGGTGATCTGCCTACGATTAATTCCCATCTTGAAATTATTGGCAAGTTGGTGCCGGAACTGCTTGCCGCCTACAAATGTATGGGGATTTATACTGCAGATCTTGCTTACAGGAAGGAAACACTGACTGAAGACCAGGTCAAGCAATTAAAAAATTTGTTAGGAGGGTAAAAGAATGAGCGCAGGACGTTTTTCCACCTTGGATTTTATAGAAATGAAGCAAAAAAAAGAGAAAATAACGATGATTACCGCCTATGATCATCCTACCGCCCAGCTGGTTGATGAGGCGGGAGCTGAATTTATCCTTGTGGGTGATTCCTTGGGAATGGTTGTGCTAGGCTATGAGGATACCTTGGCCGTGACATTGGACGATATGATTCATCACGGAAAGGCAGTGGTCCGGGGGAGTAAAAATGCCTTTGTGGTAGTGGATATGCCCTTTTTAACTTATGAGGTCAGCAGTGAAAAGGCCCTGCTAAACGCCGGCAGGATCATCCAGGAAACCGGTGCGCAAGGTGTAAAGTTGGAAGGCGGTCTGGAAATTATTGATGCAGTAAAAAGTATCACTGGCTCCGGTATTCCCCTTGTTGGCCATCTGGGCTTGACACCGCAGTCCGCGGGGCAGTTGGGTGGTTTTAAAGTTCAGGGGAAAGATCCCCGGGTTGCCAAAAAAATGATCGAAGATTCTTTAGCGCTGGAGGAGGCGGGGGCCTTTTCCTTGGTGCTCGAATGCGTTCCCTGGCAACTGGCTAAAGTGATTACAGAGAAACTTTCCATACCGGTGATCGGCATCGGCGCAGGAAAATTCTGTGATGGACAGGTTCTGGTTTATCATGACGTGATGGGGCTTTATACCGGCAAACGTCCCAAATTTGTAAAGCAATATGCAGAAGCTCGAAACGAAATGATGAAAGGTATGCAAGCCTATATTTCTGAAGTCAGGCAAAGCATTTTTCCCGAAGAAAAACATATCTTTACCATGTCCGAAGAAGCTTTGGCAAAGGCCTTGGAGACCTAGGTTTCCTGGCAGGGGGGAGGGGATCTATTTTGCAGGTTATAGACAATATTACTGCTCTTAAGGATGTTATTGGGAAAAAAAAGAAAAAGGGACTGCGCATCGGCCTGGTACCGACTATGGGTTTTTTACATGANGGACATCTTTCCCTGATGCGGGCGGCCAAAGCTGAAAATGATTGCATGGTCGTCAGTATTTTTGTTAATCCTTTACAGTTTGGTGTGGGAGAGGACTATGTAGAATACCCCCGGGACTTAGAAGGGGATAAAAAGCTGGCGGCGGCTGCAGGATGCGATCTGCTTTTTTCCCCTTCAGTCAGAGAAATGTACCCCCGTGGTTACGCAACCTTTGTAGAAGTGGAAAGACTGACCAACAGCCTTTGTGGGCTTTCCCGACCGGGACATTTTCGTGGTGTTACCACTGTGGTTGCCAAGTTGTTTAACTTAGTTTGCCCTGATCGTGCCTACTTTGGACAAAAGGATGCCCAACAAGCCTTTGTTCTTCAAAAAATGGTGGCCGATCTGAATATGGACCTGCAGCTAATAATTGGGCCTACCATCCGGGAAGCTGACGGGTTGGCTATGAGTTCACGTAATAAATACCTGACGCCTGCACAAAGAAAAGAAGCAGTGACGCTTTATAAAAGTTTGCAGGAGGCAGAACAGAGTATTGCCGCCGGGGAAAGGGAAGCAGAAGTACTTAAGCAGGCCATCAGTCAAAGAATTTCTGCAATTAAAGGCGCTTGTCTGGATTATGTTGAAATTGTAGATACTACAGAACTGTGTCCTGTTCTCCTCATATCAGGAAAGTGCCTGATTGCTGTTGCAGTTAGGTTTGGCCAAACCAGACTGATAGACAACGTTATTGTGGAGGTGTGAACAAATGTGGCGGACAATGTGTAAATCTAAAATTCACAGAGCTACTGTTACCGATGCCAATTTGAATTATGAGGGTAGCATTACAATAGATGCGGAACTTATGGAAAAAGCTGATATTTTAGCTTATGAAAAGGTGCAGGTTGTAAACAACCATAATGGTGCCCGGTTGGAAACTTATGTTATTCGCGGAGAGCGTGGTAGTGGAATTATTTGCCTTAACGGTGCGGCGGCGCGCCTTGTCCAGCCCGGAGATGTTATTATCATTATCAGTTATGCGCAGTATTCCCCGGAAGAACTGCAGGATTTTAAACCCAAATTAGTTTTTGTTGATGAAAAAAATACAATAGCGCGCTTTGATGTTGGAGAATAAAAATAAAAAGAACGTCTTGGCTGCCACTTTTTTAGAATAGCATGTAAAAGGGTGCTTTCAAAATATTATGAAAATAAAACCTTTATTCTTTTACATTCACAGGCCTATGTGTTATAATCATTGTAATTATTGTTTGTAATTAATAACTTTATTACTTTTGGGAAGATGGGAAAAGAGTGTTACCAGGGTTTCCGGTACCTCAAAGGCGGAGTAAAAAGATTTTCAGTGGCAGCACAGTAATCACGTTTTTGGGTAAATATACTTTGTCGAATCTTCGCCCTTGTCATGCAGCAGGAGGCGAAGATTTTTTTGAAAAATTTATTTTACCGGGATGGCAGCATTTTACTTAATTGTTGTAATTTATGGTAGGTGTTGGTTTATTATTGCAAATAGGATAAAATATGGTGTAATTGGAAAGGGGAAATCGAAGCATGTCCCGGGACAGGGCTTTTCAAGCAAAATATTACCACGCTTTAAACCTGCTTCCTTCCTTGGGTCCGGTGCGAATAAAAAGGCTGGTCCAACGTTTTGGCACCCCGGAACAGGTTTGGCAGGCAGTGCCCCGGGATTTAGCGGGGGTTGAAGGTTTTACAGCCGCTTTACGGGAAAAAATAAGCCGGGAATGGCAAAAGGTAGATCCCGTGCAAGCGTGGGAAAAAATTATTCAGCAGGGATATTCTTTTATTGTCTGGGAAGACAGCCGTTACCCTTTACTTTTGCGCGAAATCTATGATCCCCCTCCCTTGCTATATTACAGGGGGAACATTGATATTTTGAACAACAGCTGTTTAGCTGTTGTTGGTAGCAGGCGGCATACTGTTTACGGCAGGGAAAACGCTTATAAATTTGCTTATGGGCTGTCAAAACATGGTTTAACCATTGTCAGCGGTATGGCCCGGGGTATTGATACCTGGGCACACAAGGGGGTTTTCGAGGCCCGGGGTAAAACGGCGGCTATTTTAGGTTGTGGTTTGGATATCTGCTATCCCCCTGAAAATAAAGCTGTAAAGAAAAATATTGAAAATTTTGGTGTGCTGGTCAGTGAGTTCCCCCCGGGTTACAAACCTTTGCCTTCAAATTTTCCCCGTCGGAACAGAATTATCAGCGGTCTTTCTTTGGGAACCCTGGTCATAGAAGCAGGGGAAAAAAGCGGTGCATTGATAACTGCTGACTTCGCCCTGGAACAAGGGAGAGAAGTGTTTGCCATCCCCGGGGGAATTGCCAGCCCTTATAGCCGGGGTTGCCATAAACTGATTAAGGAAGGTGCCAAGCTGGTAGAAAAAATTGAAGATATTTTGGAGGAGATTTCTGTTACAAAGTCGGTAAAAGATGTTTCTCCCCCGCAAGAAAAGCAGGATTTTAGCCCGGAAGAAAAAAAACTGCTGCAGTATATCCCTTTTGAACCCTTAGCGCTGGAGGAGCTTGTTGTTTTTAGCAAAATGCCTCCTGCTACGCTAAATGCGCTCCTGCTGGAGCTGGAATTAAAAGGGGCTATTAAACAGCTGCCGGGAAAATATTTTATGAAAAGCTGAGCCGGAGGTGTCTAAATGTACCTTGTCATTGTGGAATCCCCTGCCAAGGCCAGGACGATTAGTAAATTTTTAGGTAAAAAATATAAGGTTAAAGCTTCTATCGGTCATCTCATCGATCTGCCCAGGAGCCAGCTTGGTATTGATTTGGAAAATAATTTTAAACCCAAATATATTACCATCAGGGGAAAAGGTAAAATATTGCAGGAGCTAAGAACAGCCAGTAAAAAGGCCGAACGGGTTTACCTGGCAACTGATCCGGACAGGGAAGGCGAGGCTATCAGCTGGCATCTAAGCAATTCACTGAAGCTAAATAACAGCGAACCCTGCAGGGTAGAATTTCATGAAATTACAAAAACAGCTGTAAAAAATGCTTTTGCCAAGCCGCGTTACCTCAACCTGGATAAAATTGAAGCCCAGCAAGCCCGGCGTATTCTTGATCGCCTGGTAGGCTATACGATCAGCCCTTTGCTTTGGGAAAAAGTGCGTAAAGGGCTTAGTGCCGGCCGGGTGCAATCGGTGGCGCTGCGGCTGATCTGTGACCGGGAAAGAGAAATTGAGGCCTTTGTAAAGGAAGAATATTGGACAATTGACGGGGATTTTAAAGAATTGGCCCAGGGAAACACCTTTACGGCAAGGTTTCACAGCCAACAGGGTAAAAAAATTAACCTTGCTACCGAAAAAGAGGTTGCGGGGATTCTAAAGGGTTTAAAGGACCAAAATTATGTGGTTCAGAAGGTTCGCCTGCAGCAAAGAAGGCGTAACCCGGCTGCCCCTTTTACGACCAGCACCTTGCAGCAGGAGGCCTCCCGAAAACTGCGCTTTACAACCAAGAAAACGATGATGATTGCCCAACAGCTATATGAAGGCATTAAGGTTGGCCAAAAGGGTGAGGCAGAAGGTTTGATTACCTATATGCGTACGGACGCCACAACAGTTTCCCCGCAGGCACAAAAAGAAGCCAGGGAATACATTGGTTTAAAATATGGGGAAAAGTACTTGCCTGCCAAGCCCCGGAAATTTGCAGTCTCCAAAAGTGCTCAGGAAGCGCATGAAGCGATTCGGCCTACAGCCATTTTAAAGGAACCCAGTGTCATTAAAAATTTTCTAAGCAGGGATCAACAGCGGCTTTATAAACTGATTTGGGAACGTTTTCTGGCCAGTCAGATGGCAGCAGCGCTGATCGAACAGGTTAGAGCCGATATTTTAGCGGGCGAATATCTTTTCAGGGCCAGCGGTTCCAGTGTAAAATTTTCCGGCTTTATGGAGATCTATACTGAGGGAAAAGATGAAGAAACAGAAAAGGACAAAGAAAAACAGCTTCCCCACCTGGAGGAAGGCCAACAACTAAAACTTTTAAAATTAAACCCCGAACAGCATTTTACACAGCCTCCCCCACGTTTTTCAGAAGCCTCTTTGGTAAAAGCTATGGAAAATAAGGGTATTGGCAGGCCCAGCACCTATTCCCCGACGATTGAAACCATTTTAAGCCGGGGGTATGTGTTAAAAGAAGACAGGGTTTTCAAACCGGCAGAACTTGGTTTTATCATCGCCGATCTTTTAAAAAGCTATTTTCCTGAAATAGTTGATATCAATTTTACAGCCCAACTGGAAAACAAACTGGATAGGGTTGAAGCGGGGGAAATTTCCCGCCAGAAGGTTTTAAGTGACTTTTATGCGCCATTTAAAAACCGCCTGGATGTAGCTAAAAAAGAAATGAAAAAAATAAAAATTAAAGATGAAGAAACAGACAAAATCTGTCCGTTGTGCGGGAAAAACCTTGTGAAAAAATTTGGTCGGTACGGCCAGTTTCTGGCTTGCCCCGGTTTTCCTGAATGCCGGCACACAGAACAGCTTAAGGTGGAAATTGGGGTTAAGTGCCCCTCCTGTGAAGGCATGGTTATTGAACGCCGGAGCAAGAAGGGGAGGAAATTTTTTGGCTGTACACGTTTTCCCGAATGTAAATTTGTCTCCTGGGATAAACCCATAGAAAAAAAATGTCCCCAATGCGGTGCTTATATGGTTGAAAAAAACTACCGCCGTCCGCCCTATAAAGTACTTTTGTGTGCAAACAAGGAGTGCGGCTTTAGGGAAAATGAACCCGCACAGAATAAAAATGCCGGTGAAAGTCAACCCTGATTGAACCTTGTCGAGATTTCGCAAAATATTTTTGCATACTTCTTGCTTTAAAAATTTTGTTATGTTAATATTGAAAAGAAGTGAAAAAGTGTTAGTGGACAGTTATCTAAGAAATTACCTGCAATTTGCTGAAATTGAAAAAAATCTTGCAAATTTGACGCTAGTCAACTATAAAAGGGATATTCGACAATTTTTGCGTTTTCTCGATGTTGAGGGCTTGGATCTATTACAGTTAAATTATTTAATCTTACGCCAATATTTAGCCCTTCTAAAAGAACATGCTTATGCCCGCAGCAGTATTGCACGAAAAATGTCAGCGATAAGGGGATTTTTGCGTTTTCTAAAGAGAGAAAACCTATTGCAGGATGTTTCATGGGAGGTAGTATCTACCCCCAAAAAGGAAAAGAAATTGCCAAAGTTTCTTTATGTTGATGAAGTGCTGGAACTTTTGGATGCTCCACCCCGGAATTCAATTCTTGGTTGCCGGGACAGGGCCATCCTGGAGGTTCTCTATGGAACAGGAATCAGGGTAGGTGAACTTGTGGTCTTGAGTACATCGTCGGTGGATATAGAAGAAGGAAACTTGAAGGTCTGGGGAAAAGGTTCCAAAGAAAGAATAGTTCCTTTAGGGTCTTATGCCTTACAGGCTATTGTTAACTACCTCCACAAAGGCAGATCTTTATTGTCAGCACGGGCTAAAGAAGGGAAAAAAAGCCCGGCCTTATTTTTAAACAGGTTCGGTCAAAGGCTTTCCGATCGCAGTATCAGACGCCTTTTAAAGAAGTATTCACAGAAAATCGGTGCAAGTTTTAGTTTAAGTCCGCATGTTTTACGCCACTCTTTTGCCAGTCACCTATTAAATGCCGGGGCTGATCTACGGGCAGTTCAAGAACTGCTGGGGCATGCTTCTGTTTCAACAACCCAACTTTATACCCATATTACCAAGGAAGAATTAAAGAGAACTTATTTAAGGGTGCACCCCCGGGCGTGAAAAGTTATCAAAAAAATTAATAAATTATGGTAATTGTAGGTGGAAGTCTAAAATGTTTAAAGCAACAACAATTATTGCAGTAAAAAAAGAAGAAAAGGTGGCTATTGCCGGGGACGGGCAAGTTACCTTTTCTGGAAACATGGTTATAAAACAAAAGGCCAGGAAAGTAAGAAAGCTTTACAATGATCAGGTTGTCGCCGGTTTTGCCGGCACAGTGGCAGATGCCTTTACCTTATTTGAGAAATTTGAAAAACAATTGGAAAATTATCATGGCAACCTGCGCCGTGCTGCTGTGGAACTGGCCAAGGAATGGAGAACAGATCGTTTTTTAAGAAGGCTGGAGGCACTGTTGCTTGTTGCTTCCAAAGATGCATTGCTGCTTATTTCCGGTAATGGTGAGGTCATTGAACCCGATGACGGGATAGCTGCGATCGGTTCTGGGGGAGGGTTTGCCCTTGCAGCTGCCAAGGCCCTGGCCGGCAATACAGATTTAACGGCAAAGGAAATCGCCCATCAGGCTTTGTTAATTGCCGCCGAAATTTGTGTCTATACCAATCAAAATGTCACCTGTGAAGAAATATAAAATTTATTTTTAATACAGTTCCATGGTTGCTATTTTTTTGTGTGTACAATCTCGAAATTCTACCCCAAGGTTCCCTTTTGGGAACGGGAGGTGCCGGTAAAAATAAAAATGTTGGATATCAAAGATGAATTAAAGCCTAAAGAGATTGTATTAAAACTGGATAAATATATTATCGGCCAGCAAGAAGCTAAAAAATGTGTGGCTGTTGCCCTGCGCAATAGATACCGCCGCCGGAAATTGGAAGGTAAGATCAAGGAAGAGATTATGCCCAAAAATATTCTGATGATTGGTCCTACCGGCGTAGGTAAAACAGAAATAGCAAGGAGACTGGCCCGTTTGGTCAATGCTCCTTTTATTAAAGTTGAAGCCACCAAATTTACAGAAGTTGGTTATGTAGGCAGAGATGTCGACTCCATTGTCAGGGAACTGGTGGAAACTTCCGTGAGGATTGTGAAAACGGAAAAAATGAAAATTGTAGAGGCTAAGGCTGTTGAATTGGCAGAAGAACGGTTGCTGGATCTGCTTCTGCCCCGCACTATAAAAAATGTTAACAAACGTAACCCCTTTGATTTATTATTTCAGCCTCCTACAGAAATAACAGACGCCGGATTTGCTCCTGACGATCAAAAAAATGAACGGGATCGACATCAGGAGAAGCGTCGGTTCATGCAGCAGAAANTAAGAAGGGGTGATTTAGAGGAAGAAATTGTAGAGGTGGAAGTGGATGATCGTTTGCCGTCGATGGTAGAAATGTTTTCCGGGCTCGGTATGGAAGAAATGGGTGTTAATTTTCAAGATTTTTTTGGCAATATTTTGTCCGCGCGGAAGAAAAGAAAAAAACTTCCTCTCAGGCAGGCCCGCAAAATATTGCAGCAGGAAGAAGGGGAAAGGCTGATTGACATGGATGAGGTTGTCAATGAGGCCATCGAAAGGGCCGAACAGGAAGGAATTGTTTTTTTGGATGAAATAGACAAAATAGTGGGCAAGGATATTGCACAGGGGGGGCCCGATGTTTCCAGGGAGGGTGTTCAAAGGGATATCTTGCCGATTGTAGAGGGCTCTACCATTATTACGAAGCATGGCCCTGTAAAAACCGATTATATGCTTTTTATTGCAGCAGGGGCCTTTCATTTTACCAAACCGGCTGATTTAATACCGGAGCTACAGGGTAGGTTCCCGATTAGAGTCGAGTTGCAAAATTTGTCCAGTAAGGACTTTAAGCGGATTTTAACCGAACCTGAAAATGCTTTAATTAAACAGTATACGGCTTTGCTCGGTACTGAAAAAGTAGAACTTGAATTTACTGCAGATGGCATTGCACAGATTGCTGAAATGGCCTATGCCCTTAACAGTGAGCTTGAAAACATTGGGGCCCGGCGTTTGCATACCATTATGGAAAAACTGCTTGAAGATATTTCCTTTGAGGCTCCTGATCTTGGGGGCCAAAAATTTGTTGTAAATCAGGAGTATGTTAAGAATAAATTAAAGAATATTGTAAAAAATAAAGATTTAAGCAGATATATTTTATAATTTCAGAATTACCATTTATGAACCTTTTTAAGGTTCTTGATCATAAAAAATGAAAAAATGAGAAAGAGGTGGCCAGGTGTGATTACTTCTCCTTTACTAGAGAAGACCCGCCGTATTAATAAAATTCTGCAAAAAACGGCTGGGCAAAGGGTCGATTTTACGGAGGTATCAGAGGTTTTA
>JGI24712J26585_10004042_pt1 | contig 11355 bp, 13 predicted proteins | sample BioPla3DNA2_FD_26585 | JGI IMG/M metagenome (IMG submission 26585)
CTTTACAAACCGGCCAGTTTTCTGTAGGACAATTGGACGATTTATTGCTGGANCCCTTTGAGAGAGAACAAGCCGAAACCGTCTTACAACAGTTGCTGGAATCGGATTTTATTCTTGCAGTGGACGAAAAACTCTCACACAGTCGCATTACAAAAATACTTACAGGCGGATTGGAATTATTCATTGATGATGACTATCAGGTCCAGGAAAGTAAAAGTGTTTTATTTTGTACCGATACGGAGTATGTGATGGAGAAATGGAAAACTTTTAGCGAACTCCATCAAATAAAAGCAGACTATTTGGAGCCGGATTTGTTCTCTGCATTAAAAACGGTTGATCTGACCACAAATATTGATGCGATCGGATACTATGAGGACATGGACCGACTCGGCAAACGGTTTGACGATATATTGGCTATTGTAATCAGCGTTTCCAGGCTTTCCATTTCATTTATGCGAAATGTGAATCGCATTGCTTTGGAAAAGAAGATTCCCATTATGATGTCGTTTATCGACGGACCGACGATAAACGCGTTGTCGGTGAATCATGACCAAACCGGATGCCTGGAGTGTTTTGAAAGAAGGGCTTTGGCACGTTTAGAGGAGCATGTGCACTATGCCCGTTTCGTGGAAGAAAGAAAAAGGGATCCAAGCGATAAACGCAGAAAGAACGTATCAAACATCATATTGATGGATTTATTGGCGAATATCAGTTTTGCGGAAGCTTTTATGTTCTGTACCGTGGGAGCCTCCCGCTTTTCAGGGCGACTATTGAGCATTTATCTTCCCAGTTTGGAAATCCAGATGCAGAATATTTTACGCGTTCCATTTTGTGAAGCCTGTGGCAGCGTTGCACGTGCCGAGTTCGGAGAACTGAATGCCTCTTCACGACGGCTCATTGACAATATCTCTGAGCGCATATTCAAGGAGCAATAAAAATGCTGCGATTCTATCCTTCATTTACTCATGAAATGAACAATCTTCGTGCGATTAACGGCAGTCATACCGGAATATTGAAGAGTCTTGTTGCTCCGGTCACAAAGATCCACAAAGAGCCATTTTTAAAAAGTGTAACCGGAAGCATGCCCCATTATCATCGGTTTATTCTGGGAGACCCGGAAAAAGATATGAATTATCATTTAAGCGGGTATGGTCGGTTTTATCAGGAGGCATTGATCAAGTTCAACGGAGAAAGTGTGGAACGGTATGCAGGGGTAACCTCTTCAAGCTATGCCTCTACTAACATAGTATATGCTTCCTATGATGAAATGTGCAAAAAGGGCCCGACGATGCCGTTGGAGTACATTAATATTTTTTCTCCGGAACAGCAAAAGCAAATGAATCAGCTCATGCCGCGCTACAGTCCCGTCCATTTGCGCTCAGATCAGACGATTGCATGGGTAAAAGGTCATTCATTGGTATATCCCGGCGAAGCTATATGGGTACCCAGGCAACAGTTTTTCGTTGGATACGAACATTTCGAAGGCGACAATGATCCTGTATTCGTTCCTTCGTTTTCAACAGGGACCGCCGCACACAAGACGACTAAAAAAGCGATGATCAACGCGATCACAGAATATCTGCAAATCGATGCATTTATTATGAGCTGGTATTTGATGCGCAAGTCTCCCAAAGTAGTAATCGATAATCCGATTGTGTTGAAGATGTTGGAGGATTCCGGATTAGACGCTGACAGCCCTTATGATGTGATACCTCTCTTGGTGACCATGCCTGATATCGATATTCCGGTGTATACTGCGATTCTGAAGCGGAAAGATAAGAAAATGCCATACATGGTAGTCGGAACGCAGGGGGATTTGGACGCCGAATCAGGAGTGCTGCGGGGCATTATGGAATCTACGGCAATTATCTCGATGAATACTTTTATGACGATTTTTGATCCGGAAAAATTTATTTTTTCCATAAATGAATCGGCGTACACTGATTTGGACACGAACGTTTATTACTATGGGGCACCCGTGCATTGCGAAGAGAAAGAGGAGATCATTAAAAAAATGTCGGGAGAGGAAATACTTCTTTCCGACATACCGTCTATGCGAGGAGAATCGGCGGACACCATTTTGAACAAGTTGATTCACGAGGTAAAAAGAGTAAGCAAATATGCGGTTTACTTGGATATTACTCCGCCTGAGGTATCCGGTTGGGGATGGTCAGTCATGCGCGTGTTTATTCCGGAGATATGTGGGATGTGCTTGCCCGGTTATCCGTTTAAGAATCATCCTCGCGTTTTGCAATATGGAGGCGTCGTTAATGACTACCCCCACCCTTTACCTTGATGTTCTTTTCATGGGATTATTGAGTTATCCATCCGGTATTTCTCAGATTATTGCGATGATTTTCCGCCCGCGATCGGGCGCATTTGCAAAGCGCTATTTGGAAATTGCCTCTGCTTATCTGCTGTTTTTGATTGGCTTATCGGCAGTGGAGTTGCCGTTTTGGGATTACTTACGCTTTTTTAATGGATGGATATGGCCTCTGATCGCTATTTTGTCAGGAGGCGGGCTGATCTATACGGAATTTCTCATCGGCTACACGATACTTAAGGTGCAACACAAAAATGTAGCGAAACGTATGGAAATTGCAACTGACTGGAAAACCGCTGATAGAGGGATGTGGTTTGTTACGATGCTGTACGCTATATTGGAAGAGATACTCTATCATGGCTTGTGGCCGTACTTGCTGATTGTGAGAGCCGGTGTACCCGGATATATGTTTGTTTTTATAACCGGCATCTTGTATGGATTGAATCACTTGCGTATGGGCACAATTACCTTTGTGCAAAAAGTGCTTTCGGGTGCAGTGTTGTCTCTTCTTTTCGTGTGGAGCGGATATAGTATTTGGATACCGCTATTAGCACATTTGGCGCAAAACTCCATTCTGATGTGGCTGAGTTACCGTATATGGATCAAACAATCAAGGGGTAGGTAGGGAGTAGACATGAATAAACACCTTATAACCGCGCTTTTGAGTATGTTTTTTTAACCGTATGGATGTTGGTTTATAAAAAATCGCATGATACCTCCCGTAAAAGAAAGAGGATTACGCTTTGGATCGGCACGCATCTTCCGGGAAATCCCAAACGAAACTATTATTTTATCGTTTTGTTCCTATATCTTGTGCCGCCTATCCTTTTTTCCTTTTTGCTGACGCACTTTGTGGGGATTAAAATAGGGGATATGTTTTCGTTGGAACCACAGGGAGGCATCACTTTTGTATATCTGATTATTCTGAGCTTTATTGCAGGCGTTTCTTTAACCATCCTTGTGACGAATTTGTTGATTCACTTTATACCCGGTATAGATATTCCGTCTCAGATCGGATCGGTCATGTGGATTGAAGCGACGATGGATTTTCCACGGAAAATTGTATGGATCTTTCCGTTTATGAGCGCATGTTGTGAAGAGATTTTTTTTCGAGGAGCCTGCTTGTTTTCCTTTCTTTTCATCGGCATGCCGGAAATGATGGCCATTATCTTAGTGACCGCACTATTTCTTGCTAATCAGCTTTATCTGGTTGAAACACCGGTACAGGCGATCGTTATCGGAACGGGAAGTTTCTTTTTATCGGTCATGGGCTGTATGCTGGTATTGCTTACAAATTCGATTATCCCCTCGATGCTGATGCATGCGATCTATGCCGCTTTCTTTGTAAACAACAATGCGTCCTTTGCAGATAAGAAAGGATATGTACAATGATAAAAGTTGAAAATCTCTGTGTAAAATACGGGAATTTTACCGCCGTAAATCAAGTGAGTTTCCAAGTCCGTGAAGGCGAAATATTCGGCTTGATCGGGCGAAACGGTGCAGGCAAAACGAGTGTCATTGAGACGCTGGAAGGTCTCAGAAAGCGTGCGGAAGGAGAAATCCGGATTGATGGAATCGATCCGGGTAAGCCGTCCAATAAATCCGCACTATACGATCGGATCGCGGTCCAATTACAAGATACCATGTATCCGGAGCGTGCGCGGGTGGAAGAATTATGCCGTTTGTTTTCTTCGCTTAGCCGAAACAGTTCCCCTTATTCGGATCTTCTGGCCCGATTCGGTTTAACGGAGAAAAAGGGGGCTTTTGTTCATCAGTTGTCAGGCGGACAAAAACAAAAATTATCCATCGTTTTGGCTTTGTTATCCGACCCGAAAATTCTGTTCTTAGACGAAATAACAACCGGTTTAGATGCGCATGCAAGACACGAGATCTGGGATTATCTGACAGCGCTGAAAGAGGAAGGAATGACCATTATCCTGATCAGTCATTTTATGGACGATATTGAAGCGACTTGTGACCGGATCGGGATTATGCAAAAAGGGAGACTATTGCATCTGGGCACGCAGGAGGAACTCACAAGAAAATCCAATCTGGGTCGTGGTGTGGAATTTGTCGCACAGGAAGGATTAGCCGACCGGTTAAAGAAGATACCCGGAGTGCAGGATGTTGCGTATAGAAAAGACCGGTATCGGATCAGCAGCACCGAAGAAATTGCAGGGCGGATTGCTACTTTTCTGCAGGACCAGAACATTTCGTATTATAGCTTTGCAACAACGCAGAGTTCTCTGGAAGAGGTGTTTATGCAATTGACCGGCGAGAAGATAGGAGAGCAAGAGGAGGGTATCGCATGAAACGATTCAGCAGTTTGTACGGATTTGAACTCCGACTCTTTATGCGAAATATCATTAATGTGTTTTTTGTGCTATTTTTCCCGGCGGGGATGTTGTTGCTTTTCGGCGGCATCTACGGCAATGATCCCAGTCCTGTTTTTGGAGGGTATGGAACAATCGATGTGTCGACTCCGTCTTTTATCTGCATGATAACCGGAGTAACCGGTCTGATGAGTTTGCCGATGACGCTTTGTACGTACAGAGAGAATAAAGTCTTAAAGCGACTTAAGGCAACCGGACTCCATCCGGCAGAGATTATCGGTGTTCATTTTGCTGTGAATTTCTTTATGACGCTGCTGGGTATAGCTGTATTGATGGTGTTGGCAAAAACCGTTTATGATGTACAGATGTTAAGTCCTTTGCGTTTTATTGTGCCGGTCATTCTTCTGATTATCGTATGTATTTTTTCCATCGGAACCCTGATTGCCAGTCTGTTTAACAATGCAAAGACGGCGATCGGCGTAGCTAATCTTGTGTATTTTCCCATGATATTCCTAAGCGGCGCAACGATTCCGATAGAAATCATGCCGGAAACTATGCAAAAGATCGCAAAAGTTTTGCCTATGACTCATGCCGTAGTCGCTTTGAAGGGAGTTTGGTTAGACAAACCATTTGATGACTATTCTCTGCATTTATGGATATTGTCCGCTATCGCATTGTTATGTATCGGGCTATCCGTGAAGTTCTTTCGTTGGGAATGAAAAAGGCGCCCGAGCGGCGCCTTTTGTGTTTTTAACGGGCATTTCACAAATGGGTAAAAAGTGTTATAATCAATCGTACACGATACTATGGGGGTATGGCTCAGTTGGGAGAGCGCCTCGTTCGCAACGAGGAGGCCGGGGGTTCGAATCCCCCTATCTCCACCAGAAAATCCGCTTGCACGGGCTGCATGGGCGGATTTTTGTTTTCTTATGAAATATCGAAAAACAATAAATATATATTGAAAAACGATAAAGAACGCGATATAATGAAGGCGATAAGGAGGGAGACGCCATGAAATTACTGACTGTGACTCGTATGCTCCGTGTATTGCTCATTTTGCTGTTATTGGTGTGCCTGTTTGTGTTTGTCCTCATTCTGCCATTGCTTGCGGCAGAACAGGTCGTTTATTATCCGGAGCTGGCGCATATAGAAAAGCCGATGCTCTTCATTACGCGATTGCTTCTTGCTTTATTTATGCTTGCAGTGGTGCTTATTATCGGGATGACATTTCTGTATGAAAAAGAAGGGGCTTATACCCAACGGTTCCTGCTGCTTTTGCGTATTCTGAGCGGACTGGGTTTTGCGGGCGCTGCCGGTGTTACAGGAGTCTTTTTCTTTCTGTCCGGCTTCGGCGGACCGGGTCCTGCTTTGGGATTGCTGATGATTGGCGGAACGATCTGCATCCTGATTGTGACGATGGTGCTTTTGTTGATCCATCGCATTGTGTCACAAGCGATGGTATACAAAGATACCTTTGATACGACGGTGTAGTGCGATGAAAATTGTTGTAAACCTGGATGTTATGCTTGCGCAGCGAAAAATGACGCTGACAGAGTTAAGCGAGCGCGTAGGGATCACGATGGCAAATCTGTCGAATCTGAAAACCGGAAAGGCAAAGGCGATCCGTTTTACAACGCTGGAAGCGCTTTGCGAGGTTTTGCATTGCCAGCCCGGTGATTTGTTGTCCTATGAGGAGGAGTAAAGAAGCCTGCGGGCTTCTTTTTGATGATTAAGAAAATGAGAGACGTCATAATATAAATTTATCAAACAAAGTATGACCGTCTGTTACAATAATAGCATGAGTATTCAGCCCATATTGCAATTACAGAATATACATAAACGTTTTGGTGCGGTGACGGCATTGGACGGTATGAACCTGCATGTGGTTCCCGGAGAGATTCTTGCCATCGTAGGCGACAACGGCTGTGGTAAGAGCACGCTGATGAAAGTCGGTTGTGGTGTGATTCAGCCGGATCAGGGTCATATTGTCTGTAATGGGAAGCCTCTGCAGGGTTTGCAGCCGAAAGAGGCGCTAAAGGCGGGCATTTCTGCGGTGTATCAGGACCTGGCTCTGGATCCGATGCGTGACTGCGCGGGAAATATTTTTCTTGGGAAAGAAATCACCTCTTTTACTTTTTTTATTGACCATAAAAGTATGCGCCGCAAAACGGAACAATTGTTGCACGAGCTATCGATTCACATTCCCGACATAACACAACCGGCGGGTTCTTTGTCCGGCGGACAAAGACAGTCGCTGGCGATTGCCAGAGCAATGCATGAAAAGACACCGATTATGTTTTTTGATGAGCCGACATCGGCCATGGGCGTGCGGGAGTCAGCCAAAATACTGGATTTATTGCGCCACCTGCGTGAGGAGGGCATAGCCGTCATTATTATCAGTCACAATCTGTTTCAGGTGTTTGATGTGGCCGATCGGGTCACGGTAATGGCCGCCGGTAAGAAAGTAGCCGATGTGCTTTGTTCCGAGAGTACGCCGGAAGAAGTTAATCAGTTTATTTTGCGGGGGAGAGCAAAATGAAAAGTACAAAACGAATCAGACGCTTGTATGAGCGTCACACGACCGAGTTTTTGTTGACGGGCGTTTTGCTTCTTGTCGGCATCGCGCTTACGTTGTATTCTCCGCATTTTCTTACCGCCAAGAATCTGAAGAATATCCTGGAAGCCATCTCCTTTCGCCTGATACTGGCTCTGGGGATGAATATTGTGATCACCAGCGGAGCGATCGATCTCTCAGCCGGGTCGATGGTGTCCCTGAGTGGTATTATGGCCGCGATGAGCGTAAAAGCCGGAGCACCGGTCCCTTTAGCCTTGGGGATCGGGATTTTGAGCGGAGCGCTGATGGGCTTGATCAACGGCTATGCAATTACACGCACAAAAATCAGTCCGTTTATTATTACGCTGGCGTTTATGTCGGTGTACCGTGGTTTGAGCCTGATTTTTACGAAAGGAATCCCGATAACAATATTCCCTGCAGCATTTTTATTCTGGGGCAGGAGTGATGTATTCCGAATCAACCCGCCGTTGATTCTGGGGATTGTTACTTTTGTCGTCCTGCTTCCGCTTGTGTATCACACAAAATGGGGGCAGTATATGATGGCTCTGGGAGGCAACGAAGAAGCGTTGCGTCGACAAGGGATTCCTACGTCCCGGTACCGGATATCGGCGCATATGGTTTTAGGTGTACTGGCGGCCGTTACCGGGATTATCGTCACAGCGCGTTTGAATTCAGCCGAAGCAAATGCCGGTTTGAATATGGAAATCGATGCGATCACGGCAGTGATTATGGGGGGAACGCCGCTTACGGGCGGCAATGCCAATGTCTACGGAACCTTTATTGCTGTTTTGTTGCTGGGTGTGATCCGCAACGGATTGACAATTCTGTCGGTTTCTTCTTTCTATCAGCAGTTTTTAATCGGAGTTTTGTTGTTATTTTCTGTCATTATGGCTAAGAAGCGAAAAGCTTTTAGTATAAATACAAATTTGTAGGAGGGTATAGGATGAAAAAATGGCTACTTGTGTTTGTGAGCCTCTTGCTGGTTTTTGCCATGGGGGCCTGCAGTACACAAACAGAAACAACGGAAGCGCCGGATACAACGGAGGCAGCTACCGAAGCACAGGAAACGGAGGCACCGGAAGAAACTGAAGCGGAGTCTGTGCAAACCGAAGATGAAGAAGCGCAGACCCCGGCGGATGCATTGATTGCGTTTACAAAAGCCGAACTGGACAAGCAATTGGCACCTTTGCCGGAAAGCGGGCAGAATGAAAAGGTCGGCGCGTTGATTATATCGCTTACAAATCCTTTCTGGGTGAATATGGAAAACCGCTACATGGAAGCAGCAGAAGAATTGGGAATTCAACTGGAAGTATTATCGGGTACAACTGAAGGTGATACGACCTCTCAATTGGAGACGCTGATGACGATGGCTACAAAAGACTATGACGCGATTATTCTGTCTCCGATTGAAGGAACCAATCTGATTCCGGGCATTGTGCAGGCCAATCAGAATGAAATCCCCGTCATCAATTTGGGACCCGGTGTGGACGAAGAGGCGCTGCAGGAAGCAGGCGGCCATCTGGACGGGAAAATCACCGTGAACTTTGAAGAGCAGGGAGAAATGGTCGCCAATGATATGATCGGGCGACTGCCTGACGGAGGCCAGGTTGCAATTCTGCAAGGTCTGTCGGGAGCGGGACAAAGCGAAGGCCGCACAGCCGGTGCGCAGCGGGTGTTTGAAGCCAATGACACCATGGAGCTGGTCGCAGTACAACCCTGTGATTGGGACGCTACGATTGCTTACGATGCAACTAAAGACATAATAACTGCCAATCCGGATCTGAAAGGGATTTTTGCAGTGAATGATGTGATGGCTTTGGCCGCGGTAGAAGCGCTGAAATCTGAGGGAAGAGAAGATGTGCTTGTATACGGTGTAGACTTCACCGACGATGCAAAAGCCGCCATTCAGGCCGGCGAAATGACAGGAAGTGTTACCTATTCCACAGAAATCTACACGCAGGCAGGTCTTATGATGGCCATGAAGATTGCGCAGGGGCAAGAACTCACCGAGCCGGTTTATTGTCCGCTTACGCTGGTAACGGTCGATACTGTGGATCAGTATGAAGATTGGAGATAAACCGAAGTTTCTGATCGAAACGGCGCTGTTGACGCACGGTTTGTACTCGGTTACCAATGAGGAAATAAAGAAGACGTGGCAAGGGGCTGCCTGGCCGGTCGCTTTTTTGTACAACGGAGAAATCCGTATGGAACCTATCGATACGTATTTACCTTATCGGAAAGAACTCGCTTCGTATCCGCGTCTGGATTGTGACACGCTTCCTGAACAAAAAGCGCTTTGCGGTTCCGGCTCTTTGACGGCGTCCGCTACGATGGCTGTCTGTGCGGAAAAGAATATACCGATTGCCGTAACCGCAGGCATGGGCGGGATCGGTGATATTGCAGAGGAAAAGCAAAGTGCGGATCTGCCGGCCCTTACGCGTTTTCCGGTTCTCCTCCTGGCAACCGCACCCAAGGATATGCTGGACTATTCCGCTACATTTGACTGGCTGCGAGAGCACGATGTACGCGTTTTCGGCACAGATCGGGCGGTAGCAGACGGTTTTATGTTTCAGCGTGAACCGGTCCGGCTGGAGGGCATTGCAGAGCCGGGATTACAACAGGGGCTGTTGCTGCATGCGATTCCGGTTGCGGAACGTTTGACGGCCGGTGAATGGATTGACTTTGCCGTACAGGCAGGCAAAGAGGCGGAAAGAGAAGGACGTGAATACCATCCTGCGGCGAACCGGGCGTTTGATCGTTTATCCGAAGGCAAAAGCTCCCGTATGCAATTGCAGGCGCTTATAGCCAATGCTGCCTATGCTGAAGAATTATAAGAGAAAAGTAAAAACGCGGAATCGGGATGATTCCGCGTTTTTTTATCGCCCGACGGTGCAGTCTACGGGGTAGGAGTATTCTCCGGCTTTTCTGCCTTGTATGAAGGCATGCCGGAGCTTGGGATCGTCTTTTTCTGAAAGGTCTTCCCGAACAATGGTTTCAAAAAACAGATCCAGGTCGTTTGTTTTTAAGGTCAGATCGCGATAGGCCATTTTGAAAATCTCCGGTGGGTGCAGCTGCTCATCGGCCAGACTGTAGGCGTCCATTTGCGTACGAATATCGGTATACCGTTCGGCAAAGGGGATGTAATCCTCCGGGTCGTGTGTTTCGTAGCTGAAGGTTTCCAAGGTGGGGCACATGTCGTTGATCAATGCGCGGATTTCTGCCTGATAGCCGTCGTAAAAGTCGACAAAGGCCTGCTCGTCTTCAGTAAGATCCCGTTCGATACAGGTATAGTGAAGGGAGCGCTGGCTGTGTTCCTGGGATTGCTGCATCGAATAGTCGCTCTCGTCGATCCAGTCATCGAGCATGCAGCGTTCCGATTCGGTGGTTTCTGTCTGCGCGACAGCGACAGGGACGGATTCGGTGTTTGTGGGTTCATCGGCGGGGTGGGTACAGGCTGTGATTGAAAAGAGAAGGAGCAGAAACAGGACGGTGGTTTTCATATGGACGCTACCTCCTTTGCGAAACAGCAGCATTACGAAATCAGGCGGTCATTGTGTTTGCAATAACTTACTATCTACAATAAGCTTTTACCCAATATAGAGCCTAACCAAACGAAAAACCGCTTGATTGTGCTATCAAGCGGTTTTTATGGTGCGCCATCAGGGATTCGAACCCGGGACCCACTGATTAAGAGTCAGTTGCTCTGCCAGCTGAGCTAATGGCGCGTAAAGAGTAGATGAAGATATTATAAAGCGCTTGGGGGCTGAAGTCAAATGAAACGACCCGGCGGTGCCGGCCGGGCCGCGTGCATTCTTTACTGGGTCAGACCTTTCATGGAGAGGCTGACTTTTCCTTTTTCCTTGTCAACACCGATGATTTTCACCTTGACGATATCGGAAACCTGTACGGCTTCTTTCGGGTGATTGATGAATTTGTCGGACATTTGGGAGATGTGGACGAGGCCGTCGTTTTTTACGCCGATGTCGACAAAGGCGCCAAAGTCGACGACGTTTCGGACGGTGCCCATCATTTCCATGCCTTCTTCCAAATCGTCGATGGACAAAACGTCGGAACGAAGAATCGGCTTGGGCATCTCATCGCGGGGGTCACGACCGGGGCGTTTG
>JGI24712J26585_10004044_pt1 | contig 11352 bp, 14 predicted proteins | sample BioPla3DNA2_FD_26585 | JGI IMG/M metagenome (IMG submission 26585)
AATGAATTGGAAAAAAGCGATTTAATTCTAACTTCAGATTTATCTGATACGGTTACAGGTGTAAATACTGTTAATTTACAATGTGTTTCTCAGATTTATCTGATACGGTTACAGGTGTAAATACTGTTAATTTACAATGTGTTTCTGAATTTTCCTTCAAGGAAATCATACTGAGTACAGAAACCGTAACCTTGGAAATTGTAGAAGGATCTTTAAGACCTCAGAAAGAGGAATAAGAAATGGTAAAAATTAATTTTAACAGCATGGATTATCAAGGATTGTTAGAAGCGGTTTTTCTTGCCACACAGGATGCTATAAGTGTTGTGGATGAAAAAGGCGAGCATATATTGGTAAATCCTGCATATACAAGGATAACAGGTATCGAAAATGATGATATAATAGGGAAAAATGCTCTTTTTGACATTGAAGATGGTGAAGAAAGCGTGCATATGAAAGTGCTTTCAACCAAAAAACCTGTGGAAAACACTAAGTTAAAATTAAGACCCAGCGGTAAAACTGTTGTAGCTCAAGCTGCACCCATAATTGTCAATGGTGAAATGAAGGGAAGCGTTGCTGTTCTACATGATATTTCTACAATAAAGGACTTGACGGACAAATTAGAGGAAGCTGAAAAAAAATTAAGACAGCTAACTTATAAATATAAGCCGGAAGATATAATAGGACGCTCAAAAGCCATAAATGAAGTGAGAAAACTTATAGAAAAAGCTGCAAAGGTCCCTGCAACAGTTCTTTTAAGAGGTGAAAGCGGTACGGGAAAGGAATTGTTCGCTAATTCAATACATGCCCAAAGCTCTCGCTCACACAAAAACTTTGTAAGGGTAAATTGTGCAGCCTTGTCTGATTCCTTGCTGGAAAGCGAGCTCTTCGGATATGACGAGGGCTCATTTACCGGAGCATTGAAGGGAGGCAAGAAAGGNCTCTTTGAAGAAGCAAATAAGGGCACCATCTTTCTTGATGAAATATCTGAAATAAGTTTAAATACACAAGCAAAACTTTTAAGGGTTCTTCAGGAAAAAGAAATAATGCGGGTTGGAAGCAATAAGAATATTCCCATAGATGTGAGAGTAATTGCTGCTACAAATGCAGATTTGTCTAAGGCTGTTCGTGATGGAAAATTCAGAGAAGACTTATTTTACAGATTGAGCATACTTCCCATATACATACCTCCTCTGCGCGATAGGATGGAAGATATTCCTTTGTTAACCAAAAGCTTTATTGCAAAGTTCAATGATGAATACGGAAGGAATATTGTTGATATATCAGATGAAGCATTGATGGTTTTAAAGTCCCATGATTGGCCGGGTAATGTAAGGGAATTGGAAAATATAATAGGCCGAGCTATTATATATATGAATATAAACGAAAGGATTATTGATACAATACATTTGCCTCATTTGAATAAAAAGAAATATACTGAAGAAGTGGTAACAATTAATGAAGAGGTCCATAGCTTGGATAATGTTTTGAATAAAGCAGAATCTGAATATATCAATAAAGTTTATTTGAGATTTAATAAAAATAAAACCCGTACCGCAAAGGAGTTGGGAATATCTTTAAGGTCCTTATATTATAAAATGGAGAAGTACGGTATTTCCTGACCTTGCAAAATGTTGCAAGAATTTTACTTCCTTGAAAAATTTTGCATGCAAGAATTTTCAAGATATGCTATTGGAAGATTTTGTATATACAAATCGTTGAAGTTTCAACGATTTGTTTTTTTAATATCTTGGCATAATTGTTGCAATAAGTATATTGAGGTGATAACAAAATATGAGTAGATTCGACAATTTATTGAAGTTGGCAAAAACCACCAAGACAAAAAAAATAGCAGTCGCAGCTGCACAGGACGAGGATGTGTTAAAAGCTGTAAAATCTGCTATAGAGGAAAAAATATGCCTTCCGATTTTGATTGGTGACAAAGAAAAAATAATAGAATTATCTCAAAAAATTAACTTGGACCTTAACGACATTCAAATTATTGAAGAAAAGGATAATATTGAAGCCGCAAGAAGAGCGGTATCCATGGTAAGCAGCGGTGAAGCAGATATTGTAATGAAAGGTTTATTAGATACTTCCCTTATACTAAAGGCTGTTTTGGATAAGGAAATCGGACTTAGGACAGGGAATATTCTAAGTCATGCAGCAGTTTTTGAAACGGATAAGTATCATAAGCTTTTCATTTTAACTGATGCGGCAATGAATATTGCACCTTCTGCATCTGAAAAAAAGCAAATAATTGAAAATACCCTTCTCTTGTGTCGCTCCTTAAATATTGAAAACCCAAAAGTGGCAGTAATATGCGCAAAGGAAAAAGTAACGGATAAAATGCAGGCTACTCTTGATGCCGAGACACTTGTTAATATGTATAAGACCGGCGAAATAAAAGGCTGTATAATTGAAGGACCCTTCGGCCTTGATAACGCCATTTCAAAAGAAGCTGCCGCCATAAAGGGAGTGAAGGGAGAGGTTGCAGGGGATGCTGATGTTTTATTGATGCCGAATATTGAAGCAGGAAATGTAATGTATAAAACATTAACATACTTGGCAGATTCAAAAAATGCCGGAATTATTTTAGGGGCAAAGGCTCCTATCATTCTTACTTCGAGAGCGGATTCAGATGAAGCTAAACTATATTCAATTTTATTAGCAGTAATTTGTTCATAAAGGAGACTAAGATGAAGCAATTAATTATAAACCCAGGTTCAACATCAACAAAAATAGCTGTATATACAGATGAAAGCATGATTTTTGAAAAAACCATAAGACATACAAATGAAGAATTGCAATCTTTCAAAAAGGTTGTAGACCAGTTTCAATTCAGAAAAGAAATGATAATATCCTCATTAAATGAAAATAACATATCATTAAACGAATTAGATGCTGTTGTAGGACGAGGAGGTTTACTAAAACCAATTGAAGGCGGAACTTATTCAGTAAATGATAAGTTAGTTGAAGATTTAAAAACCAATATTAAGGGAGAGCACGCTTCCAATTTAGGAGCATTATTAGCACGTTCCATTGCGGATGAAGTAAATATTCCTTCATTTATAGTAGACCCGGTAGTGGTTGATGAAATGGAAGATGTTGCAAGGATTAGCGGGCATCCTGAGTTTGAAAGAATCTGCATATGGCATGCACTTAATCAAAAGGCGGTTGCAAGAAGGGCTGCTCAGGAGAAGTTTGGTAAAAGATACGAAGAAGTGAACTTTGTTGTTGTTCATTTAGGCGGTGGAATATCCATTGGAGCACACAAAAAGGGAAAGGTAATTGATGTAAACAACGCACTTAACGGGGAAGGACCCTTTTCTCCCGAAAGATCAGGCTCACTGCCTGCAGCACAATTAGTTAAGATGTGTTTTAGCGGCAAATATACTGAAGCTGAAATAAATAAAATAATAGCAGGTAAAGGCGGAATTTGTGCATATTTGGGAACAAACAGCGCCAAAGAAGTCAGTGACAGGGCAAAAGCGGGAGATGAAAAAGCAAAACTCATATATTCAGCAATGGCATATCAAGTTGCAAAAGCAATCGGAGAATATGCTGTAGTCCTTAACGGAGATGTTGATGCTATTTTAATAACAGGAGGAATTGCTTACGACAAGGATTTTGTTAAGATGATTGAAGATAAAGTAAAATTCATAGCAAAGGTCATAGTTTCTCCCGGAGAGGACGAGCTATTGGCTTTAGCTCAAGGCGGATTGAGAGTTTTAAAGGGTGTTGAGGAAGCTAAAACCTATAAATAATGACACAAATAAATATTCTTAAAGGAGGGATATTTAGTGCATGACAGAAGATTGGTAATTGTTATCGGTCACTACGGCAGCGGAAAAACTGAATTCGCAGTAAACTATGCCGTAAAAATGAAGGAAATCTATGAAAATGTCAGCATTGCTGATTTAGATATAGTTAATCCTTATTTCCGTTCAAGAGAAAAAAGAGAATTCTTTGAAGAAATAGGAATTAAATTATTCGATTCCAGCATACAAAATACAGCTGTTGACTTGCCTGCCCTGCCTGCTGAACTGATGGGGGTTATAGAAAATCAAAATGTTAAATCAATACTTGATGTTGGAGGAGATCCGGTAGGGGCAAGAGTTCTATCAAGATACTCAGAGCAAATTAAAAAAGTTGATTATGATATGCTGTATGTAATTAACGGAAACAGGCCTTCAACGAGCACAGTTGAAGGGGTTTTGAAATATTTAAAAATGATTGAAGCTACATCAAGGCTCAAAATCACCGGATTAGTCAACAATACGCACATGCTTAAAGATACCACAGTAGAAGATGTAGAATTCGGTCATGAGCTTACTAAAAAGGTATCCTGGGAAACAGATATTCCCATAAGATATGAAGCTGTAATAAAAGAGACAGCTGAAAAAATAAAAAATCAAGAAATTCTAGAAAAATTATTCCCCATAAATCTTTATATGAGGGAAGAATGGATGAGTTAAAGGAGGTTTAATAATGGCGAAAGGTAAGGTTACATTTAATGACGATGCATGCAAGGGCTGTGAACTTTGCGTTGCGGTTTGTCCGGTAAAAATTATTGAATTAAATAAGGAAAAAATAAATATTAAGGGTTATAGCCCGGCACATGTAATTGACCAAGAAAAATGTATTGCTTGTGCCAATTGTGCAATTATGTGCCCTGATTCAGTAATAACAGTAGAAAGATTATAATGGAGGTAGATTATGTCAAAGATATTAATGAAAGGTAATGAAGCAGTCGGAGCTGCTGCCATTAAAGCAGGCTGTAAATTTTTCTTCGGTTATCCCATAACACCATCAAGTGAAATTCCTGAATATATTTCAAGAGCATTACCGGAAGCCGGAGGAGTTTTTCTGCAGGCAGAAAGTGAAATTGCAGCAATAAACATGGTTTATGGTGCAGGCGGAGCAGGAGCAAGAGTTATGACTGCGTCATCAAGCCCCGGAATATCACTGAAACAAGAAGGTATTACTTACATTGCAGGCGCTGAAATTCCATGTGTTATAGTAAATATGATGAGAGGCGGCCCAGGACTGGGAAGCATACAGCCGGGACAGGCAGACTATTATCAATCTACAAGAGGCGGCGGAAACGGCGACTATAGAACATTATGTTATGCACCTGCAAGCATTCAGGAGTTGGTTGACTATGTAATGCTAGCTTTTGACAAAGCGGATTATTACAGAAATCCGGTGCTTATATGTGCAGACGGAATGATTGGTCAAATAATGGAAGCTGTTGAATTTAAAGAGCCAAAGCCAATGGAACTTCCTCCTAAAGACTGGGCTACAACCGGAACAGGCGGAAAAAGAAAACCTAATGTTGTAAACTCACTTTATTTGCAGGCAGAAGAGCTTCAGGTACACAATAAACATTTGGAAGAAAAATATAAACAAATGGAAGAAAATGAAGTTGTTTATGAAGCATTCGGTTTAGAAGACGCAGAGGTTGTTTGTGTTGCGTATGGTACTACATCAAGAATAGTAAAAACAGCGATAAAGCAAGCACAAGCAAAAGGTATAAAGGTTGGCATGATCAGACCCATAAGCTTGTGGCCATATCCATATGATGTATTCAAAGAAATTGGAGATAAGGCTAAGGGCATACTCACGGTTGAGATGAGCCAAGGTCAAATGGTTGATGACGTAAAAATAGGTATTGCCGGAAGACTGCCTGTGTATTTTAACGGTACTCAAGGCGGCATGGTTCCAACACCTGGCAGTATCTTGTCGGATATTGAGAAAATAGCAGGAGGTGCAAAATAATGACAATTGTATATGAAAAATCAAAGGGCTTAACTGATACACCTTTTCATTATTGCCCTGGTTGTACTCATGGTGTTATTCATAAATTAGTTGCAGAGTCATTGGTTGAATTAGGAGTTTTGGATGATGCAATAGGAGTGGCTCCTGTTGGATGCTCGGTATTGGCTTATAAGTATTTCAGCTGCGATATGCAGGAAGCAGCTCACGGAAGAGCACCTGCAGTTGCAACAGGTATTAAAAGAGTACATCCCGACAAGGTTGTATTCTCATATCAAGGTGACGGAGATTTAGCTTCCATAGGAACAGCGGAGGTTGTTCATGCTGCACATAGGGGCGAAAAGATAACTACAATATTTGTAAACAACGCAATATACGGCATGACCGGCGGACAGATGGCTCCTACCACCTTGGTTGGACAAAAAACAACAACATCTCCCTTTGGAAGAGATGAAGCACATTGCGGTAGACCTATAAGAATGTCAGAATTATTGGCAACCATTGATGGCGCTAAATTTGTTGAAAGGGTTACGGTAGATACACCGGCAAACATCAGAAAAGCAAAAAAAGCTATAAAGAGAGCTTTTGAATGTCAGATAAAAGGCGAAGGTTTTGCTATAGTAGAAGTATTGTCAACATGCCCGACAAACTGGGGATTTACTCCTTTGAAAGCATTGGAATGGCTGAGAGATAATATGATACCATATTATCCGCTGGGAAACTTCAGAGATTTTGGGGAGGGAAAATAATATGGAACAAAAAGTAATCATGGCCGGATTTGGCGGTCAAGGTATTATGGCTATCGGCAAATTATTGGCATATGCAGGAATGCTTGAAGGAAAAAATGTAACATGGATGCCTTCATACGGGCCTGAAATGAGAGGAGGTACGGCAAATTGTGCAGTTGTCGTATCTGAGGAAGAAGTAGGCTCCCCTCTTATATCAAAAGATGGAACTGCAGCAATAGTGATGAACTTACCTTCAATGAACAAATTTGAAAAAGAGCTGCTTCCCGGAGGTAAGCTAATAATTAACAAATCATTGATTGATGTTGAACCAACAAGAAAGGATTTAGATGTTTATTATATCCCGGCTAATGAGCTGGCATTGGAATTAGGAAACAGCAAGGTAGCAAACATGGTTATGTTAGGGTCATATTTGGAGGTTAGCAAGGCAGTTGATGTAGAATCAGTGATGCAGGCTTTTGTTAAAGTATTCGGAGAGGATAAGTCCGACCTGGTACCCTTAAACAAGGAAGCTTTAATGAAGGGTGCCTTAGCCGCTAAAAAATAATTGATGGATAATAAGATACAAAAATGTTATGATATAGGTATGGGGACAGGAGGAAGGTCCCCATACTAAAAAACTATATTAAAAGGAGGGTGTGTTATGGAAAAAAAGGATATTAAATGGACTGAATTAGGGTTCAATTATATCAAGACAGACAAAAGATATATTTCATATTGGAAAGAAGGAAAATGGGATGATGGGCAACTTACAGAAGACAATAAGGTACATATAAGTGAAGGTTCAACATGTCTGCATTACGGACAGGAATGCTTTGAAGGATTAAAAGCATACAGCACTAAAGACGGCGGAATTCAACTTTTCAGACCTGATGAAAATGCAAAACGTATGCAAAAAAGCTGTGCGGGTGTAATGATGCCTGAAGTTCCTGTGGACAAATTTATTGATGCCTGTATGCAGGTTGTTAAAGCGAATGCTGCTTGGGTACCTCCATACGGTACAGGTGCTACCTTATATTTGAGACCATATGTAATAGGTGTAGGTGACAATATTGGTGTGAAGCCTGCCAATGAGTTTATATTCGGAGTATTCTGCATGCCGGTAGGTCCGTATTTTAAAGGCGGCATGACCCCTGTAAACTTTATTACAACCTATGAAGACAGAGCAGCACCAAACGGAACGGGAAAAATAAAGGTAGGCGGTAACTATGCAGCGAGCTTGCATTCACATATGGAAGCTGTTAAGCAAGGTTTTGCCGACTGTATTTATTTAGACCCGTCAACACATACAAAAATTGATGAGGTAGGAGCTGCCAACTTCTTCGGAATTACAAAGGACAATAAGTTTGTAACACCTCGTTCATCTTCCATACTTCCAAGCATAACAAGAATTTCTTTAATGCAGGTTGCTAAGGACTACCTAAATATGGAAGCTCTTGAAACAGAGATATATATTGATGAATTGGATAATTTGAAAGAAGCCGGAGCTTGCGGTACTGCTGCTGTTATTACACCGATAGGCGGAATCATGCACAAGGGTAAGCTGCATGTTTTCCACAGCGAAACAGAAGTCGGGCCTGTTACCAAAAAGCTCTACGACACCTTGTATGGCATTCAAATGGGTGATATAGAAGCACCTGAAGGCTGGATTTACAAAGTAATATAATACTTTTCTCCTATGGGCATTAAGTATGGTTAATACTTAATGCCTTATTATTTTGTTCTTCATTATTCCACAATACTATGATAAGATAAATGGTATGGGGACACACCACTATGACAAAAGTGACGGGGGAATTGTCATCATCAATGAATGAAAAGAGACCAAGGAAATTATGAAAGAAATTATAAAGGATGCAGCTCATAAATTAGGAATCGACACAATTGGTATAAGCAATGTTACCGATTATTCCTATATGGAAAAATTCTTAAGCAGCAGAAAGAACAATAATTTAGACTGTGAATTTGAGGACAGGGATATTAAGAAAAGAATAAATGCTAAAAATCTCTATCCTGACTTAAGGACCATAATTGCCATCGGCCTTCCTTACGGAGAAGGTTACAAAATTCCTTCATCCGGGAACAAAGGTTTATTAAGTGTATCAAGCCATGGTGAAGATTACCATAAGGCAGTAACTTCTTTATTGATTAAGTTAGCTGAGGAAATAAAGCCTTATATTAGTTTTAAATTCCTTCCCTGTGTTGATACCTCTTATCTGATAGATAAAGAAATATGCAAGCTGGCCGGTATAGGGAATTATGGGAAGAACAGCCTCATTATTAATCAAAATAAAGGGTCATTTATCTATTTAGGTTATCTTTTGACCGATATTGAAACGGAAACAGATTCTGTAATCGAAAAGGATATATGCGGCACATGCAATATTTGTGTAAAAGGCTGCCCAAATAATGCGATTTTTGAATCGGGAGGAATTAACGCTAAAAGATGTGTGTCTTACTTAACTCAGACTAAAAAATATATTCCGCTTAAATACAGAGAAAGTATGGGAAGACAAATATACGGCTGCGATATATGCCAAATTGTCTGCCCTTTAAATAAAGAGGTTTTAAATAAAGAAGTAAATATAGTTTATTCCGACTTACTTGTTGACTTGGAAGAATTGCTTAATATATCAAACCAAAACTTTAAAAAAAAGTATGGGCACACTGCAGGAAGCTGGAGGGGCAGAAATATTTGGAAGAGAAATGCCCTTATTTCCATCGGAAACCTAAAAATAGATTCAATGTTTCAGAAAGTTAAAGATGAGCTTCAAAATCCGTCGGACATGATAAAAATTTATGCAGCCTGGTCCTTGTTAAAACTAAACAAACCATTTGCTCAAGATATCTTATATAATAATTTGAAATATGAAAATGTTGATGTAAAAAATGAATACTTAAAACTTTTGGAGGCAGAAATATGATAGTCTGTTCTTGTGAAATTGAAATTCTAATATATGAAGCTAATTCTCTCAAGGAAAAGAGACAGGTAATTAAAAGCATAATAGAAAGAATTAAAGCAAAATTCAATGCATCCGTAGCTGAGGTGGGATATAATGAATTATGGAACAGGTGTTTGTTGGGAATTGCAGTTGTTTCTAACAACAAAAAGTTGTGTGATGCTTCAATATCAAAAATAATTTCTTTTATTGACAATGATGAAAGAGTAGAAATAATAAATTGCTATAGGGAGATAATATAATGACCAAGGCAGAGAAGGTTTACCAGTTATTAAAAGCAGCCTATCCTGATGCAAAATGCGGACTTGATTACGCTACACCTTTTCAGTTGTTAATTTCAACAATGCTCAGCGCACAGGCTACAGATAAAAGTGTTAACAAGGTTACGGAAGACTTGTACATGCAATACCCTGATTTAGACAGTTTTTTAAAACTATCTCAGGAAGAAATCGAGCAAAAAATTAAGCAAATCGGATTATATAAAAACAAAGCAAAAAATATTTACAATTTGCTGAGAGTTTTAAGAGACAAATATAAGGGTGAAGTTCCTAAAAACATGGATGAGCTCATGTCTCTGCCCGGTGTCGGAAGAAAAACCGCATCCGTGGTCTTGGTTGAAGCTTTTAAAATACCTGCTTTTCCTGTAGATACTCATGTTTTTAGAGTAACAAGGCGAATAGGACTGGCAAAGGGCAATACTGCCGACAAGGTATCCGATGAAATGATGAAAAAACTTCCAAAATATAAATGGCATCTCATGCATCACCTCTTAATAACACATGGAAGAAGCACATGTACAGCACAGTCTCCTAAATGTGAATCATGCTGCATAAAAGAGCTCTGCAATTACTGTAAAAAAATAGCAAAAAAACAGTAAAATCTATCTTGTGTTTCTTTTAATTATGCTTTATTATGTAAATGTATGTCAATTTAACAGACTTTACAGGAGATCAAAATAATGTCATTGAATATAGTACTATTTGAGCCGGAAATACCGCAAAATACCGGTAATATAGCAAGAACCTGCGCCGCAACAGGCTCAAAACTTCATTTAATAAAACCTTTAGGGTTTTCCGTGAATGACAAGTATTTGAAACGTGCAGGCCTTGATTATTGGAATTTGGTTAATATTACGTATTATGAAAGCTTTGATGAGTTTAAGAAAACAACAGGTCATAATAAAGTATTCATTTCAACAACAAAAGAAAGCAGATTTTACACAGAAGTAGTTTATGAAGATGAGTGTTATATAATCTTTGGAAAAGAAACTGCAGGTCTTCCTGATTATATTCATGAAGAATATATAGAAAACAGAATTAAAATTCCAATGATTCAAAAAGTTAATGCCAGGTCATTAAATTTGGCTAATTCAGTAAATATAGTAATTTATGAAGCTTTAAGACAATTAGGATTTCCGCAAATGATCTAGGAGGAATTATGGATATTGCAATTGGTTTAATTGGAGGATTAGGATTATTCCTTTTTGGAATGTTTTATATGGGTGATGGTCTGCAAAAAGCTGCAGGAAGTAAAATGAAGGATATATTGGCAGCTTTAACAAAGAATAAATTGATGGGTGTCTTGGTAGGGACCCTTGTCACCGGAGTAATTCAAAGCAGCTCTGCCACAACAGTAATGGTTGTAGGTTTTGTAAATGCAGGTTTAATGAATTTAAACCAGGCGGTTGGGGTAATAATGGGAGCTAATATCGGAACTACGGTAACTGCCTTTTTAGTATCCCTCAATATTACTAAAGTTGCAACATTTATGGTAGGTGTTGGGGTAGCAATATTTCTAATAGCAAAAAAAAGAAAAGTAAAAAGTTTGGCTGAAGTAATAATAGGTTTCGGTATACTCTTCATTGGTATGGA
>JGI24712J26585_10004045_pt1 | contig 11350 bp, 8 predicted proteins | sample BioPla3DNA2_FD_26585 | JGI IMG/M metagenome (IMG submission 26585)
AAATCCGAAATCCGAAATCCGAAATCAAGATCATCTTCTCCTTCTTTTCGCTGCTTTCAACGGCTCATCGCCAAAGGAATAGGTAACCCCAACAATGAAGTTCAATCCCAGGTTTTTGAAGTCATAATAGTTCGACAAATATTGTGATGCCAAATTGTTAATTTGTGCAAAACAGGCAAATTGAGGTGTGATCAGATATTCAAAACCGGCATCAAAGTTGAGAGTGGGTCTCATTTGTTTTACTACATAATTGTTGTTTTCCAATGGGAAGAATCCCCACTTGCCAAACTGCATAATGAAGTTTAAATCAAAAATATAACGATCTCCGTGATAATATTTTCCTCCAAAAGCACCCTCCCAGGTGGGTTTATACCATGCATGATCCGCATTGGAGAGTTTGTAATATTTCCAAAAATTGAGGTCAAAGTTCAGGAATAAGTGATCAACCACTTGCCAGGTGAGATTTCCGGAAACGTTGAGAATGTTGGCATTAGTGTATATTACATCAAATTGATTTTTTAGATAACAAAGCGTATCTACCATAAAAAGCGGCATATCCTTGGTGTAAGAGTAACGCGCAGCAAAGTGGTAGTTCAATTTTTTAACCAAATTACCCTTTAACCCTCCATACACACTGATCTGTGTTCTGGAAAAACGCAAAGAATCAAGTCCCGGTCTGATATACGGATTTTCATAAATGAGCTCTTGTAATGAGTTCCAATGAGTATTCCCGTTCACACCACCGTATAAACTCATGATTCCTTTGATTAATCCCAATTGTACTTCTGCAATAGGGTAAACCGGTATCATAGCTTTACGATACAGTGTTGAGTTAACGATAGGAATACCAACTCCCAGAGAGAGCAGATATTCATTCACCTCAAAAGTCATAGTGGGTTTGAACTCAAATTTGAAGGTATTGCGTGTTAAATTAACATCATTGGGTGCATTACACCATCTGTTTTGATAATAATCAAAATCAATATCCATGCGGTAGTTTTGAGTCCCTGAAACCTTTAAAAAGCGATCATCATAACCGATAAACCCTTGCAATCCCCAATGATGTTCCCAATCTTTAGGATAGGTAGCAAGTAGGTCATAAACAAAGCGTACATCATACTTAACTACTTTAACATCAGCAGTTTGATTAGATCGAACGCCGGTAACCGCCCGGAGATGATGGAAGTTATTTTTCAATGAATCGCGATAATCTTTAGTGTAGAAGTAATCCTCATAACCCAGCAAGCGATTGAACGCAAAACGGTGTGCCACTTCATGGTTGTAATTGAGATGGTTATAAAAAGTAGCGTTTCTTAAAAAGTGATGAAAGAAAACTCCTAATTTAGTATCACTGACAGGTGCATAGGCGAAATCTTCCAAGCCCCTGATGCTGTTGGGTCCCCATAAAGAAAAGTGATTCACATTGAGTCCGTATGAGAACTTAGAGTTGTCGAAATTATGGATGTTTAATTGTGCCAAAGGACTTACCGGATAACCAAATCCCACGCGGAGAAAGTTACGGTACAATCGTTTCATAACATCAGCCGGTAATTTTGCAGGGGCTACAGTTGATGGTTTGAACGATAGATCAATTCGTTGCGGCATAATGTAGTAATCAAATTGAATCTTATCCTTAGCCGTATCGACAATCTCTGCACTTTTGTTAATTTTCTCAAAATGTTGAAGTGTCAGTGTATAATCAACATTGAATTTGGCTGTATCTACGGGTTGCGCTTGTACTAAAACATACAGCGTAAAAGTGATTAATATGGAAATATATTTTTTCATTTTCTTCTGTTTTTACTGCTTGTTATTACTGAGCGTTTTCTAATGCGGTCACTTCACTAATCTTTTGTAGGGCAATCTCTTTTAATTCCCCTTCAAAATTGTCCACAATACTTTGATAAGTGTGTCTTGCCTGGAAATAGTTCTCTTTTTCTGTATACCAATCTCCGTATAAGATGAAAGTTTTTCCTAACCAGTATGCAGAGGTGTAGGAACCACTGATGATTCTTTTAATTAATCGCTCAGCCTCCTCATAATCTTTTTCATTGAAAGTGATCTCAGCATGTTTATAGGCTGCTTCTGCACAAATCTCATTGTTACAACTGGTTGCCAGTGTGGAAAAATAGCGTTTGGCAGTGATGTTTTCATTTAAAAGATAAGCACTTCTTCCTGCATAAATCAACGCGTCATTTTTCAAATCCTGATCATTCTGATCGGAATTAATAATGGCCTCAGCACTTTCCAGAGATTGACGATATCGACCTAATTCAAAGGCACAACGCATCACTCCATTGTGTGCGTAAATGGTGTTGTTTTGGCTGGATGATAGTTCAATCAATTTAGTAAAGTATTCCAATGCACGTGCATATTCGTTTTTATTGAACAGGATGATAGAGAGCTTCTTAACAGCAACCTCATTATTGTTGGTGTTGTATTTGGTTACTAACGCTTCATAAGAGATCAGCGCTTTATCGTAATTTTTATTGCCATATTCACATTCTCCCTTGTTAAAGAGCGCTGTTGCAGCGAATAATCCATTGGGGAACTGTCTTAAATAATCCTCATATCCCTTGATGGCTCCGTCACAGTCACCACGCGTAAATTTGCTGTGGGCAGCCTTAAAGGCAACAGAGTCCTGTTTGGATTCGGAATAGTTCACGTTTTTAGTACGGATATAGTCAAAAAACTCTGCCGTATTTCCTTGATCAGTATAAATGCTCTCTAAGTTGGAGATAGCATCAATCGATTCTTGTGATCCTTTGTAGTTGTCAATCACATACTTAAAGTTTTTAATCGCATTTTCCGTATCCTGAATATTCAAATATGCCAAAGCCATTTTGTTATAAGCTTGTTTAGTGTAAACACTTCTTGGGTATTTGCTGATAAAGGATTGATACGATGCAATCGCGCTGCTATACTGTTTTTGCAGGTGATAAGTCGAAGCCAACTCAAATTGTGCATCTACAGCGTAAGAAGAGGAAGGATAAATCCTGATGAGACGCTCTAAAATCTCTATTTTTTTATCAAAAGATCTCTGATATCCGTACGCTTTAGCTTGTTGGAATAGAACATAATCCTTATTGGCAATACCGGTTCTTTCATTTTTTTGATACGCAGTAATAGCTTGAGAGAATTTTTTCTGCATGTAATAGGAATCACCAACTCTGATTTGTGCATCATTCACTAAGAACTGATTCTCACCATCATACAAGTCTAAAAAGCGATTAAAAGCGGTGATGGCATCCGAGAATTGATCCTGTTTGATATGCGCATATCCTAAACTGTAAAATGAAATAGCATAATTTTGATCCTTCTTAGCTAAATCATGACGTTGGTATAAACGTAAACTTTGAGCCGCAGCTCCATATTTTCCGAGTCGATACTCAATCTCTCCCTTCCAATACAATGCCGAAGCGTGTGTAACGGGATCCAAAGGGTATTTTATCGACTTCTCGATCATGACCAATGCTTTGGAATTATCGTTATTATTCACTAATTCTAAAGCTCTGTAGTAGGTACAGCGTTGGTATCCTCTCAACAAATCCGGAGTTTTATTCGGAATCTTTTCCAAAGAGGTGATTGCACCTTGATAGTTTTTGGTTGATAAGTAAATCCGCGACAAATAACCACTCGCTTCATCACTTCGGGTCGAGTAAGGATATTGTGTGATATACTCCTCTAAAGCACCAATGGCGGTGTTAAAGGGCTGATTTGAAGTCTCATACTGCAATTTGGCATAGTTGTAAAGCGCATCTTCAGTAATCTCCGGATCAATTTTCATCTTGTAAGCTTCATGAAACATTTGCGAAGCCAATGAAAGTTGTGAATTTTTCATGTAGCAATCTCCCAATACATACAAACTGGTTTGTGACATAATGGAAGGTGTTTTGGTCGTTTGAGAAAGATATTCGATCGCTTTTTTATAGTTTTCAACGTTGTAATAGGTGTATCCTGCTGCAAAGCAGTCACTGGAATCCAAAGAGCCTCTGTTACGATCTAAATAGAAATTAAAATAGGGTTCTGCATTTTTATATTGTCCTAAGTTGTAGTAGGATAGTGCGATAGCTCTGGCAATATCGGTTTTGCTTTTCTCATTTGAATTTTCAAACAAGGGGGGAGCAATCTCAACCAGATCGGCATATTTTTGCTGTAAAAACAAAATCTGAACCACATAGTAAGGAATGAGCGCTTTGTACTCGTATGAATCCTGAAGTTCCAAAAATCCTTCCAACGCTGCTTCATACTGTTGCTCTTCGTATGCGATATGTGCTAAATAATAAGTAGCACGCTCCTGGTACGGACCGCTGGCGCGTTTGGCGCGATACATAAAGGTTTTCGCATCATCATATTTATTGGTGGCAAAATAGGAATATCCTTTTTTGAAGTAAAATTCTCCCATCTCCTCAGGACGAACATGACGCTCATCGATCTTGTCAAAAGTCTCTAAAACCTTTTTGTACTGCTTTTTGTGAAAGTAAAATTTTCCTAAGTAATAGTACGCTTCCGGAACCAAAGAGTGCACCGGATAGATACGAATAAAATCACTCAGGTAAAAAATGGCATCCTCATTGTAGAGTTGTGCCGCACAAACGCCAATGTAAAAGTAGGAGTTCGACTTGATATCCTGCTGCTTATTGGGCGTATTTTCGTACACATATTTGAAATATTGCTGTGCGGAGCCATATTTCTCCTTCTGGAACAGTTCCATCGCCGTATTGAACTCAAACTCAGGCGATTCAAACCGAATCGGCTTCTGTGCCGCAAGAGGAGTGATTAATAAAAAATAAAATGTTAATAAAAGAAGAATACTTTTAAAAAATCTCATGTTATCTGCTTTTTTATCCTTACTATGGTATTTAACGAACAAAGATATAGTTTTGGTATCTAAAATCATAGCCCCAACCCCATTATTTGTCAACAGCCCAATATTGATAAAATATGAAATATGAAATGTGAAATTCGAAATCCTTCACCTTCTATCTTAATAAACTTTTGCCTTATGCCTCCAAATAATTTCTAATTTACTTCTTATTTCTTCTTTCTTATTTTGTAAATAAAAAAAAAGGGGGGCAGCATAGAACTCCCTTTTCAGCCATTCCATTTCCCCACTCTGGAATTTTAGACCTTTTAGGCTATTCCGCCTTCCGCCCTCCGCCTTCCGCCTTTCTAATGTTGCTGTGTACTCAACTCATACAGCAAAATTCCCGTCGCCACCGAAGCATTCAACGATTCCGCACCCGCTGCACCACTTCCGGTTGGGATATGAACTTTATACTCAATCAGTTGCTCTACTTTTTTAGAGATTCCTTCGCTCTCATTGCCAACAATTATTAGACTGTTTTTCTCAAAATTGACCTCCCGAAGCAGTTTGCCTTCCAAAAACATTCCGTATGTGGCTCTATCAGCTTGATTTTGAATCAATTCCGCTATATCTCCATACACTATTTTGACTCTGCAAAAAGAACCCATAGTAGCCTGAATCACTTTGGGATTGCTGAACTCAACACAATCCTCGGAACAGAAGATCTGCCGAATTCCAAACCAGTCGGCACTGCGTATTATCGTTCCCAAATTACCCGGATCGCGAATTGCATCTAAAACGAGAATCGGCTGTTGTGAATCAAATTGAGCCGCATTGTATTGGGGAATCTTGACCACTGAAAGCACTTCCGGGGGAGTAGAAAGTGCACTGATCTGTCCCATCTCACGTTGAGAAATGATCTCATAATCAATATTGATGGGCAATTTCCCATCCATCTTATCGATCCAATCCTGTGTTACATAGGTACTTACAATCTCTAAAGAGGAGTTCCACACCTCCAGGCACGATTTCGTCCCCTCAACCAACATCTCTTGGGTGAGTTCGCGCTGCTTTTTCTGATGTAGCGCCCTAATCTTTTTTATTCTCTCTTTGCTAATCATTTTGCAATATCATCATTTTAAATTGATCCCCGCGATCTTCAAAGTTTTTAAATAATCCGTAACTGGCTGCAGCCGGGGAAAGTAGACAAATTTTACCGGGAGAGGTTTCTTTTTTGCAAAAATGAACCACTTCCGACAAATCGTTGGATATCAGGAACTTCTCAATATCCAATGCGCTTTCTCCCCACTCTTGATAGATCCTTCTGCCGGCATCTCCCATCAATGCGATATTTTTTACCGGGTGCCGGTTAAGATACTGATAGAGTGGTGAATAGTCAATGGAGCGATCCATCCCCCCCAATATTAATGTTTCCACAAAATTCAAAGTCTCTAAAGCAGAAATAGTCGCCTCCGGAATGGTGGAGATCGAGTCGTTATAATAGCTAACTCCCTCTAATGTATCAACAAACTCGATTCTGTGAGGCAATCCTTTAAAGCTGTATGCCGCTTCTAAACTCTTTTCCAAAGAAATGCCCAAACGACTCGCAGCCAGGGAAGCCGCCAGCAGATTATATAAATTGTGCTTTCCTGCTAATCCGGGTAACGGTTTAAGTGGCTGATCCTCAATAATATCATTCCTTTTTTTAATGCTGATTGTTTCTCCTTCAATCCAGCCAAACAGTTGCTCAGAACTCTTTTCTCCGTACGGAAGTAGGGTAGAAGCATGTTGAGAGTGAGTTAGTCGCTCTTTAAGCTGCTGATTATCATAATGATAGATCAGGTAATCTCCTTCTCTCTGCTTCAATGCCATATTCAATTTAGCTGAGTGATAAGCAGTTAAGTCCTGAAAGTGATCCAAATGCTCTTGATATAAATTCAAAATAATCCCGATATGAGGCGCAAGAGTCAGATACTGTAGTTGGTGTGCGGAAAGTTCTGCTACAATAATAGTTTCCTTTTCTATTTTGGGAATTAAATCAAAAAGGGGGGTGCCAATATTCCCTCCCAGCAAACTCTTTTGCTGATTATGAATTAAAATGTGGTAAAGCAAGGAACTGGTACTGCTTTTTCCTTTAGTCCCGGTAACGCCCACTGTTTGCGCTCCCCAAAACCGTAGAAATAGGTCGGTTTGTGAGCTAATTTTTTCAATAGGAACCTGACCTGCCCACTTTTTTGTGGAAACGCCCGGCGATTTGATGATCAGATCAAACTGATTCAAAAAGTTCGCATCTACTTCGCCAATATGGGATTGTACAAACTGATCTTCAATCTCAAACGGTTGCTGATCTGATATGGTTAACCTTTTGTTTGCCAGATGATTGCGGATAAATTGATAGGTTGATTTTCCCTCTTTCCCAAATCCTAAAATCAGTATCTCTAAGGATTCCAATTGGTTGATTAATGCGCTTACTTGATCCATCCGACAATGCTAAAAATAATCGACAAAGATAATAAAAAAAAAGACAGCGAAGAGAATCGCTGCCTTTAATGGAAAAGAATATGATGACCTCATGAGGAGGAAATCCAAATGGTTATAGTGTACTACTGTCGATCAAAGCAAATGAAAGCTTACCTGAAGCACAAACTTCTCCGTCAACCTTAGCGGTTGCATCTACAAAGAAGAGTGGTCCGCGCTGACTGGTAATTTTTGCTGTAACTTCAACAGTATCATTGGGACGAACTTGTTTTTTGAAGCGAACGTCATCAATTCCGGTAAAGAAAGGAGTTCTTCCCTTTAATGCTTCCAGCATCAATATGGAACTGGATTGTCCCATAATTTCACAAAGAATAACGCCGGGTACAACGGGATATCCGGGGAAGTGTCCATTCACAAAATACTCATCACCCGTAATGTGAAGTTTACCGGTACAATATTGTTTGCCATTTTCATCTTCAAAAAGAACCATTTCGTCCACTAATAGCATAGGTTCTCTGTGAGGAAGGTGTTCTTTGATTTGTTCGCGGTTTAAGGTCAAAATAGTTTTCATATAATATCTAAATTTAATTTGGTTTTAACAATCTACAAAGGTACAAAAAAATTAGATTTTTCTGAATGCTAATGTTCCATTGTGTCCACCAAATCCTAAAGAGTTGGAAAGTGCCAAAGTGATGTTGGCTTTTCTTGCAGTATGAGGAACATAATCCAAATCACACTCTGGATCAGGATCATCAAGGTTGATAGTAGGGGAAACAATGCTATCTTTCAAAGCTAATACTGAAGCAATCGCCTCGAAACCGCCTGCAGCTCCCAGTCCGTGTCCGGTCATTGACTTGGTAGATGTAATCAGGATTTGACGTGCTCTCTCCTCACCAAATGCAGCTTTAATAGCAGCTGTTTCTATTTTGTCATTTAATGGTGTACCAGTTCCGTGTGCATTGATATGAATTAGGTCCTGATCAGTTAAGTTGGCTTCTTCAGCAGCTAAACGCATCGCTCTTGCTGCAGCTTCTCCACCGGGCATAGGTGCAGTTACGTGGTAAGCATCACAAGTGTTACCATATCCGCAAATCTCTCCGTAAATCTTAGCACCTCTGGCTTTGGCGTGCTCGTACTCCTCAAGTATTAGCATTCCTGCGCCTTCAGCAAGTACAAACCCTTGTCTTCTCTTGTCAAAAGGAAGAGATGCAGCATGAGGATCTGTAGATTTGGAGAGTGCTTTCATGTTGGCAAATCCGCTGATAGCCAATGGATGTATCGATGCTTCTGCTCCTCCGGCAATAATAGCGTCAGCATAACCATGCTTGATTGCGCGATATGCCTCGCCGATTGAGTGAGTAGCTGTAGCACATGCTGTTACTATCGGTAGTGTAGGACCTTGAGCATTGTGCATGATCGCAACATTCCCGGCTGCAATGTTGGAGATAACCATAGGAATAAAAAGTGGGGCAACCCATCTTGGACCATCTTGATACATTTTATTGCATTGGTTCACAAAAGTGTCCATTCCACCAATCCCTGAACCGATATAAACTCCTAAACGCTCAGGATTAATAGTTAATTGACTATCTTCCATAGCTTGTTGGGAGGCAATCATGGCATATTGGGTAAAACGATCCGATCTTCTAATAGTAGATGCATCAATACCGTATGCAGCGGGATCAAACTCTTTCAATTCACCGGCAACTTTAATTTCAATATTACTGGTATCAATTGTTTTAATAATATCGATACCGGAAACTCCGTTTTTTAGATTATTCCAAAACGTTTCAACGTCATTTCCAATAGGGGAGAGTACTCCCAAACCTGTAATTACAACTCTTTTCATATTTATTTATAAAATATTTTTTAATTACTTCTCTTTTATTATATAGTTAACGTTATATCTTTGATTTTATTTTTTACCATCTGATTAATGCTGCTCCGGTACAAAATCCACCACCAAAAGCACTAAACATCAACAGATCATTCTCTTTAATTTTTCCTTCACGATTTAGTTCATCCAGCAAAATAGGAATGGAAGCAGAAGAAGTATTTCCATATTTGTGAATATTTCTTGGAAATTTTTCAATAGGCTCTTTCAAAAAATCACGTATAGTCTCTAAAATTCTTGTATTAGCTTGATGTAATAGGTATAATGAGACATCTTGCGGAGTATACGTAGTTTTCTCAAATACCTTTTGAATATCTGAGATAGAAGAGGAAACAGCCAACTTATAAACTTCTCTACCATTCATAATCAATGGGTGTGATGGTTGTGGAATCTCATTAAATGGATTAGGCTCCATCGCTCTTTCATAAAAAAGTGGCTCTGTAGAACAAGTTGTATTAAGATGTATGGCAATCAAATTTTCAGGTGCTTCGTTGGTCACAACAGCAGCACCGGCGCCATCTCCAAATAAAATACTGGCATCCCTGGCTTTCCAATCCACAAACTTGGAGGGCTCTTCAGCAGCAATAATCAATATTTTTTCGTATCTGCCGGTTTTAAAATAGGCATCTGCCATATCTATGGCATATACAAAACCGGTGCAGGCAACATTGATATCAATACATGGACAAGTTGCACCAAGTTGACCTTGTATAATAGAACTGAGTGAAGGGGTGACAAAGTTATTAGCCACATTGGAAACAATGATAAAATCCAATTCTTTTGGATCCAATTGAGCGTGCTCTAAAGCATTTTTTCCGGCTTCTACAGCTAAATCTAAAAGTGTTTCAGTAGATAAAATCCTACGCTCCTTAATTCCGGTTCGGGTGGTGATCCACTCATCACTAGTGTCAAAAAATTTCGAAAGTGTATCGTTGGTTACTACTAATGATGGTAGCGCATGTCCGGTTCCTATAATTTTCATACTTTATATTAGTTAGAATTGATACTTGATTAGTTAATTAAATTTGATCTTTTTTTGATTTCAAATTGAAACGCAAAAAAACGACAAATATTAATAAATCTTAAAATTCTTGATATTTATGAAGGTTAAATTGTATGAATTGGGTTATTTAGGGGTGAAATTCGATATATAGGGGTGAAATTTTACCCCAATCTTATTTGAACCCTCATAAAAGGTGAAAATAATTCTTTTTTTAACTAATATTTAACCTTAAAATCTATAATTCCTTAAAAAAAATCGTAATTTAAATAAAATTCGTACTTTTGTCGATTATTTTGATACAGAAATGAGTCAACAATTTTCTTTAAAATGGACACAGTTAAGGGAGACTTATCCGGTTTTTCATTATGACTCATTTCAATATTCATGGAAAGAGGATCATATTGAAATTCAGTTCCAATTTCGTACGGAAGAGTTGGTTTATAAGCCAACTGTGCTGATAAAATATGGTAATTGGCTTGCTCCGGGTTTAAAAAACAGTCTGCTGGATTCCCTTGTTTTTAATATTGGTATGATTGAACTGATCAGTTACTGGAAAGCAACAGCCTCCCCGGTAGTTCATATTCATCCGGCGCAACTCTCTGTTCCCGAACAAAATTGGTGGAAAAAGCTTTATTTTAAAGGTTTATCAGAATATTTTTACCAAAATGGCATTGAAACCAGTAAGGAGGAGTTTTTTTCTTTCTCTTTTGACGCAGCTGCTCCTCATTCCGCTCAATTTGATTATTCATATGTTCCTTCTTCATCTTTTGTAATAGTACCAATAGGGGGAGGTAAAGATTCAGTCGTTACACTCGAACAGTTACGCTCTTCTCGAAAAATTATACCACTTATTATAAATCCTCGGGGGGCAACGCTCGATTGTGCCCGAGTGGCAGGATTTGATACTTTAGAACAAATATTTATTATAGAACGGGAAATAGATCCCCTGCTTCTGAAAGTCAACGCTAAAGGCTATTTGAATGGACATACTCCATTTTCTGCAATGTTGGCTTTTTATACGGTTTTGGCTGCTCATTTGACTCAAACACGCGATATTGCATTGTCCAATGAGTCAAGTGCAAATGAAGCAACTATTGTAGGCACAGAGATCAATCACCAATATTCAAAATCGTTGGAGTTTGAAAGAGATTTTCAATATTATGTTGCG
>JGI24712J26585_10004046_pt1 | contig 11346 bp, 8 predicted proteins | sample BioPla3DNA2_FD_26585 | JGI IMG/M metagenome (IMG submission 26585)
CCCATTCAGGGTGTCGCGCCCGCAGCGACGACTGCGACCCCGCCGCTTCTATCTCGCACCAGAGCCCGAAGCGCATCCGCTTGTCGTGAACGTATTTCGCGATGGATTTGATTCCCTTTTCGAGCCAGGGGCCGGGAACCCAGTCGCCGGCGTTGTCCGGCCAGGAATTTCGCTCGTTTTTGCCGTACCAGCCGGCGTCGATGACATACGTCTCAACGCCCATCGAAACGGCGATGTCGATGTCGCGGCGGATCCCATCGTCGCTTTCGCGGTCGCAGAGATATCCGCGATGGTTGGCTTCAATTTGGCAGGCGCGCACTCCGGCGGGCAGCTTCGGCAGCACCAGATTGCGGATATGTTCGTGAGTCAGCTGAACTATCGTTGAAAAAGGCTCGCGCAGAAGCGCCATATGTACGGCGGGAGTGACGACCTTTTCGCCGGGTGAAAGGACGCGGATCGCGTAATTTTCCGGAAGAGCCGGGTCCAGCCGCAGCAGCTCGGTGGAAGGCAGCATTCCGGCTTCAACGGAGCAGCCGACTTTGTCTCCCTCGTATTCGGGAGTGATGTTCATCTGCCAGGAGCCGCTCCAGGCGTATTCAAGCACCAGCGTTTCATTGCCGCAGCGGTTGCGAAGCCAGACCGCCGGCCGGCCGAAGCCGGATTTGCCGCGCGCGGAGCCGATAGAAAGGGAGCTCTCGAGACGGTCAAAGCGGAAATCCCCTTCCCGCCCCCAGCTGTTTTCATGGCTGTAAGCAACTTCAAAAGGCGCGCCTTCGACCGCTTCCTCCCGCTTTGCCTGCCGCCAGACGGGACCTGAAAATGGATAAGCCTCGGTCAGCGCCGCCGCGCCAAGCGAAACGTTTTCTATTTCCAGCCATCTTACTATAAAATCGCTGCCGTTAAGCAGGGTGTAAACCGTCACCCTCAGCTCGGCGTCTCGGTTCAGCAGCTTGACGCCGTAGATGATGTCTTTTTCCGCGTTAATGCCGCGCAGTTCCTCAAGCGGCATATGTACCAGCCGTCCGCTGTTTTCAAGTTCCCATCCGTAAGACGAATCGACGGGTTTCTTTTCCCTCAAAAGACCGATTTTAAAGGAGGGGGAAATGGCGTTCAGGTCGGTGTGAAATTCCGGCACGACCTGGCCTTCGCCGCTGCGCCATCTCATGCCGTAAACCCCGTTTACAACGCATTCGGAGAGCAGCTGCCGCCCGCTTACATAGCAGAATTCGGCGCCGCCTTCCGGCAGAGACTGAGTGAAGACGTCCACTTCTTTGGATTCTTTGTTTTTCTTTTTTGCCATAATCTTAAACCTCGATAACTTCTGTATAAAGAATATCCGGAAAACTATATATTTACAATCATTCAAATATCGTCGTCTGCAGGTAAAACTTTACCATTATATATATTGTACACCAAAAAAGTAACTTTGTAAAGATTAAATCAAATTAAATTACAATTATTTTGGTTGAAAAAGTAACAATATTAATGTATAATATATAGTAGATTTTTTATAAGGATGTGATTTTTTGAAAGAAAAGCTCAGCCGGTGGTTTAAAAGATATCTTGTCGACGCGACCGGATCGATGGCTCTCGGACTTTTTGCGTCGCTTATAATAGGGCTTATAATTACCCAGTTATCTAAGATACCGTTCATGTCGTGGCTTTCGGCGCTTTCGAGCCAGACGGGAGCCGCATCGCCGATAATCGGCGCCGCTATCGGAGTCGCGGTGGCTTACGGTCTCGGAGCAAAGCCGCTTGTCGTATTCACCTCCGCCGTTACCGGCGCTTTGGGATACGCGGCGGGAGATAACGCCGGCGGTCCGGTGGGCGCGTATCTCGCCTCGGTTATCGGCGCGGAAGTCGGCGGTCTTGTCGCATCCAAAACTAAGGTAGACATAGTCGTCACTCCGTTCGTAACGATTTTTTCCGGCGGTCTTGTAGGCGTTTTCGTCGGGCCGTATATCGGTCGGGCAATGACGGCGCTCGGAACATTCGTAAATAACGCGACAACGCTTGCGCCGATTCCGATGGGGATCGTCGTTTCCGTCGTCGTCGGCATGGCGCTTACCGCTCCGATAAGCTCGGCGGCGCTCTGTATTTCTATCGGTATCGACGGCATTGCCGCCGGAGCCGCCTGCGTCGGCTGCTGCTGCAATATGATAGGCTTCGCGGTCGCAAGCTACCGCGACAACGGCGTCGGGGGGCTTATTTCACAAGGGATCGGCACTTCGATGGTACAGGTTCCGAATATCATGCGAAATCCGCAGATATGGCTCGCTCCGATCTGCGCGTCCGCCGTGCTGGGGCCGATAAGTTCCGCCGCGCTCGGTATGAAAAATACCGCGGTAGGCGCCGGAATGGGCACATCAGGTCTTGTCGGTCAATTTGGAGCCGTTGACGCGATGAGCGCCGGCGGCGTGGGGGCTTTGCCGATGGCCGTTCAGATCGGTCTTATGCACTTCATTCTTCCGGCGGTAGTCACCCTCGGCTTTGACTTCATCTTCCGTAAAATTGGCTGGGTAAAGCCCGGCATGATGAAGCTCGCGCCTGCCGGAGAATCGGTTTCGGCGCCGGAATCTGCTTCAAATACAGAAGCTGCTTTTGATACGGATATCACCTCTGCCGCAGAAGTCATCTCCGAAACAGAAGCTATTTCTTCGTCAGAAGCGAAAGAAGGAGCCGGAGCAGAAGCTAAAGAAGGAGCCGGAGCGGAAGCTGAAGAAGATAAGAAAAACAGTTAGTTAGAAAACAAACTAATATTACACAAAACTTTCAAGAAAAACCCCCGTTTCGAGAATAACTTGTTTTTCTCGAACTATTTCGTTGAAATTGCACTTAAATTGTAAATATTTGCCCTTTGCTATTGCATTGACGGCGAAAAAGTTATATAATAAATAAGTATATTTTTATGTCGGGCAGCAGGCTTGATTGACGAGCATCGGCGTTCACGCGGGCAAAGAGAGAAACGACTGCAGGGCTGAAATCGTTTCCCCGCCGGTCAAAAAGGCATTTCGGCTGCTATCAAACGGCATCGCCCCGCCCCCGTTAAAGGGCTGAACTGAGTGCCGCGGTCAATCCGCGGAAACTGGGTGGTACCGCGGAATTTCCGTCCCATGAATTTATTTCAGGGGACTTTTTTATTTTCCGAATTAAACGATAACTTTTGGAGAAGGTAAAAGCATGATAAGAGAACAGCTCGAAAAAATCAAAAACCAGGCGCTGTCCGAGCTTCTGTCGGCAGAAAACGAAGCCGCTTTGGAGGAGCTTCGCGTAAAGGTGCTCGGAAAGAAATCCGAACTCAGCGCCGTGCTTCGCGGTATGGGTAAGCTTTCCGCCGAGGAGCGTCCGGTTGTCGGCGCCCTCGCAAACGAAGTGCGCGCCGCCGTCGAAAACGCGCTTGCCGAACGCCGTGAAATCATAATGAAGAAGATAGGCGACGCAAAGCTTGCCGCCGAGCGCATCGACGTAACGATGCCCGGCAAAGCCCAGCGCCGCGGCAACCGCCATCCTTTGGGGATAGTCGAATACGAAATGGCGGAGATTTTCCGCACGATGGGCTTTGATATCGTCGAAGGACCCGAAGTCGAATACGATTATTACAACTTCCAGGCGCTGAACATACCGGAAAACCATCCGGCGCGGGACACTCAGGATACCTTTTACATCACCGACAATATCCTGCTGCGCTCGCAGACCTCCGGCGTTCAGGTGCATGTCATGGAGCAGACGGCGCCGCCGATACGCATTGTCTCCCCCGGCCGCGTTTACCGTTCCGATGCCGTCGACGCGACGCACAGCCCCAACTTCCACCAGATGGAAGGACTTGTCATCGACCGCGACATCACGATGGGCGATCTGCGCGGTCAGCTTCTGATGTTCGCCCAAAGGATGTTTGGCGAAGATACAAAAGTTCGCTTCCGCCCGCACCATTTCCCGTTTACCGAACCCTCTGCCGAAGTCGATATCTCCTGCTTTGCCTGCGGCGGCAAGGGCTGCCGCATCTGCAAGGGGGAAGGCTGGATCGAAATCCTCGGCTGCGGCATGGTACATCCCAATGTCCTTCAAATGTCGGGCATCGACCCGGAAATTTACACCGGTTTCGCTTTCGGCGTCGGCATCGAGCGGGTCACGCTCTTCCGCTACGCCATCGACGATATGCGGCTTTTATACGAAAACGACGTCCGCTTCCTGCGGCAGTTCAGATAAGCGAGGGTGAATAATGTATACAATCGGAATCACCGGAGGAACCTGTTCCGGAAAAACCACGCTGACGGCGCGTCTCCGCGAGCTTTTCGAAGCTGACGGATATAAAGCCGAAGTCCTGCATATGGACGCATTTTTCAAAAACCCGACTCCGAATGTCACAGCTCCTTTTACCGGTATCGAATACCCCGAACACAACGCGCCGGAGTCCTTCCGTCTTGAGGAGTTTTACGCCGCCATCGAGGAAAAACAGAACTCCGACGCCGATATATTGATTATCGAGGGGCTTTTGATACTCCGGCTTGAGCCGATACGCTCAAAGCTGAATTTGAAAATATTCGTCGATCTGCGCAGCGACGAGCGGCTATACCGCCGCATAAAGCGCTTCATGCGCGACCGCGGACAGACGCTGGAAGAGGTAAGCGACCGCTACCTTGACACCGTCCGCTACCGTCACGACGAATTTGTCGAGCCGTCGCGCTGGTACGCAGATATCGTCCTGAACGGCGCAAATCAATTAGGTCTCGGCGCAGAAGCCGTCGCCGCGCTTGTGCGGTCGAAATTAAATTAAGGAGGGGCTTTTCATGCTGCTTTCAAGAGAATGGCTCAACGAATTCGCCGATGTCGCGGCGATTCCGACAAAGGAATATTGCGACCGGATGACCGACACCGGTACAAAAGTCGAGGGCTATGAGTCCCTCGCCGCCGATATTATAAACGTTTATGTCTCAAAAGTTTTATCGATAGAACCGCACCCGCAGGCCGACAAGCTGCTTATCTGCATGGTCGACGACGGCGGGGATAAACCGCTTCAGATAGTCACCGCCGCGAACAACATGAAAGTCGGCGACTATATTCCGGTCTGCCGCGCTCCCGCGGAACTTCCCGGCGGTGTTAAGATAAAAGCCGGCAAACTCCGCGGCGTCGAAAGCTTCGGTATGTTCTGCTCGATTGCCGAGTTGGGGCTTACCCTCCACGAAATGCCGTACGCCTGCGAAGACGGACTGCTTATTTTAAACGACGACCCGGAACTGAAAGACAGGCTGACTCCGGGCGAAGATATCCGCGACACCCTGCGCCTTCGCGACGACGTGGTGGATTTTGAGATCACATCAAACCGCCCCGACTGCCTTTCGATGATAGGTCTCGCCCGTGAAACCGCCGCTTCCTACGATATCCCGCTGAAACTCAAAACTCCGGCGGTAAAAGGTTCTGCCGGAAACATCTCCGATTATCTCAAAGTGAGCATCTCCTCTCCGCTTTGCCGCCGCTATGCGGCGAGAATTGTCCGGAACATCCGAATCGCGCCGTCGCCGCTTTGGCTACGGATGCGGTTGCGCGCCATGGGCGTCCGGGCGATAAACAACATAGTCGACATCACCAACTATGTCATGCTCGAATACGGTCAGCCGATGCACGCCTTCGATTACCGCTGCATCGACGGCAGCGCGATAAACGTCCGCGAGGCTTACGAGGGGGAAACCTTCGTTTCGCTCGACGATCAGCCGCATGAGCTGAAAGCCGGAATGTTAGTCATCGCCGACGAAAAGAAAGCGGTGGCGCTTGCCGGCGTCATGGGCGGTCAGAACTCGGAGATTACCGAAACTACCGAAAATGTCATCTTCGAGAGCGCCAACTTCAACGGCGCGTCCGTCCGGGTGACTTCGAGAGCGCTCGGAATGCGGACCGAATCGAGCAGCCGCTTTGAGAAGAACCTTGATCCGGAAAGCGTGCTCCCGGCGCTTGAACGCGCCTGCGAGCTGGTTGAACTGCTCGGCGCCGGAGAGGTTGTCGGTATGGGCGCCGAAGGCATCGCCGACATTTATCCCGACAAATGGCAACAGACGGTGCTGACGCTTGAACCGGATAAGATAAATCACTTCCTCGGCTCGGATATCCCGGCTGATTACATGAAAAATGTCCTCGCCCTCCTCGGATTCGGACTCGACGGCGACAAGGTCAAAGTCCCGTCATGGCGCGAGGATGTAAAAACGATGAACGACCTTGCCGAAGACATCATCCGCATCCGCGGCTACAACACCGTCGAAGCGACCGATTTCAAAGCCCGCGTCCGCCCCGGCAGCTACACCCCGCGCCAGGCGTACCGCCTGCGGCTGATAAATCTGCTGACGTCTCTCGGCTATTCCGAGATATACAATTTCAGTTTCATCAGCCCGAAATTCTTCGACCGCTGCGGCATCAAAGCCGACGACCCGCTGAGAAACACCGTCGTCATCCGCAACCCTTTGGGCGAAGATACCTCGGTCATGCGGACGACCCTGCTGCCGTCGATGCTCGAGACGCTTTCCCACAACTACAATCACCACACCGAAGACAGCTGGCTGTTTGAGATTGCCTCCGTTTATCTGCCGAATCCGGATGAGACAAAGCTCCCCGACGAGCCTTTCCGCATATCTCTTGGGGCATACGGCGGCGAAGCGGATTTCTACACCCTCAAGGGCGCTGTCGAGGAGATTTTGAGCGACACGCAGATAGACGGTGTCAAATGGAAAGCGATATCCGACAACCCGACCTTCCATCCCGGCCGCTGCGCCGACGCGATCGCTCCCGACGGTGCCATTATTGCGACGATAGGAGAGCTGCATCCCAACATTGCAGAGGAATACGGTTTTGAGCCGTCAACCCGCGTATACGCCGGAACAGTTGACTTTGCAAAGGTCTTTGAACTCGCCGATTTCGCCCGCGAATACGCGCCTCTGCCGAAATTCCCGGCGATTGAGCGCGACTTTGCGCTTGTCTGCGATGAAACAGTCGAATCCGGCGCTATCTGCGACGCGGTAATCAAAGCCGGCGGAAAGCTCGTTGAAAACGTCCGCCTCTTCGACGTCTATCGCGGCGCTCAACTCGGACAAGGAAAGGTTTCGCTTGCCTATAAAGTTACCCTTCGCGCTCCCGATCGCACCCTGACCGCCGAAGAAGCCGATAAGGTCTCGGAGAAGATACTCAAAGCCCTCGAAGCGCTCGGCGTTGAGCTTCGTAAATAATATAACTCTATAATTGACAAGTTTCACGTGAAACATAATTCGCGTGGAACTTTTTTGTTTTTGTAAATAAACGCCTTGTTCGGACTTATTGCCGTTCAGTTAATAAAATACCGTTGAATTAAAACGGCAAAAGAGGTATAATATAAGGTAACTTATAAAATATTGAAAGCAAAACCAAGAACAATATGATTATTTACAATGCCGGACGCGCCGACGTCGCCGTTATAGGCGCCGGCCACGCCGGAATAGAAGCCGCCCTCGCCTGCGCGAAAAAAGGTCACGAAACGGTGATTTTTACCCTGAACCTCGACTCCGTCGGCAATATGCCCTGCAATCCCTGCATCGGCGGCACGGCGAAAGGACAGCTTGTCTACGAAATAGACGCGCTCGGCGGGGAAATGTCGATCGCGGCGGACAAGACTTTTATTCAAAGCCGCCTTTTAAACCGCGGAAAAGGCCCTGCGGTTCAATCAAAGCGGGTACAGTCGGACCGCGCCGCGTACCGCCTTTATATGAAGCGGGCGCTGGAAAAACAGCCCCGATTATCAATCGTACAGGCGGAAGTCGTCGATATCGAAACGGTAAACGACCCGGACAATCCCGGCAAACCGCGCGTCTCGGCGGTCATCACCGCTTTGGGCGCAAGATGGGAAGTAAAAGCGGTTATCGCCGCGACGGGAACATATCTTAAAGGAAAAACCATCGTCGGCGACGTTTTCTGCGACTCGGGGCCGGACGGAATGCTGCCGTCAAATCACCTCACCGCTTCGCTTGAAAGGCTGGGTCTTAAAATAATGCGCTTCAAGACCGGCACACCGCCGCGCATACATCGCGCCTCGATTGATGTGTCGAAATTGGAGATACAATACGGAGACGACGACCTTGAGCCGTTTTCCGCTCTTACAAGCATGGAAGAGCTGCGAAGCCGCCCCCAGACAGTCTGCTACATCGGCTATACCAACGAAAAAACCCATGAGATAATCCGTCGGAACATCGACCGCTCCCCGCTTTACAACGGCGCCATTCTATCAACCGGTCCCAGATATTGTCCCTCGATAGAAGATAAAGTCGTCCGCTTTGCCGACAAGGAACGCCATCCGCTTTTTGCCGAACCTTGCGGTTATGATACCGACGAAATGTATCTCCAGGGGTTGTCTTCCTCAATGCCGTCTGACGTTCAGATGCAAATGCTGCACAGCCTTGTGGGATTTGAAAACGCCCATGTTATGCGCAGCGGATACGCGATTGAATACGACCTCATCGACTCAACGCAACTGCTTCCGACGCTGGAATTTAAAGGAATTTCCGGCTTTTACGGCGCGGGACAGTTCAACGGCACCTCCGGTTATGAGGAAGCGGCGGCGCAAGGGCTGGTGGCGGGGGTAAACGCCTCTCTGAAAATAGAAGGCAAAGACCCGCTGATACTCACCCGCGACAGCAGCTATATCGGAACGCTTATCGACGATCTGACGGTAAAGGGAACGCCGGAGCCGTACCGGATGATGACCAGCCGCTCCGAATATCGGCTGCTTTTGCGCCAGGACAACGCCGATGAGCGGCTTTGCGAGATCGGCCGCAGCGTAGGTCTGCTTGACGACGCGCGCTATCAGGCTTTCCTTGAAAAATCCGCCGAAGTCCACGCCGAAATCGAGCGCTGCCGGAAGACGTTTATCAAGCCGAGTGAGGAGCTCGACAGAATTCTTGAAGAAAACGGCACCTCTCCGGCTCCGAACGGCGCAAATCTTGCCGATTTGATAAAGCGCCCGCAGCTTTCGTACGAAGCGCTTGCTCCGGTTGACCTCACCCGCAAAGATATCTCAAAGCGCGCGGCGGAATCCGCCGTTACCGAGCTTAGATATGAAGGTTATGTCCGTCGAGAGCGTTCCGAAGCCGAAAAATTCGCTAAAATAGACAGCCGGCGGCTGCCGCAGGATATCGATTACGGGCAGCTATCCGGACTGCGTCTCGAAGCGCGGCAGAAGCTCAACCGCATAAAGCCGATGACATTAGGGCAGGCGTCAAGGATAAGCGGGGTTTCGCCGGCGGATATCACCGCGCTTGTGATTTACCTGCAGACCCGCCGAAACGAGGCTTGCGATGACGAAAACTGATTTCGGCGGCATTTTCACCGCCGCCCTTGAGTTAAACGGGCTTTCGGCTTACGTGTCGCTTGCGGATGAATTCGAGAAGCTGACGGAGGAACTCGTCAAATTCAACGTTCATACAAACATCACGGCGGTTCGATCAACGGAAGACATAATAATGAAGCATTACGTCGACTCTCTTACGGCGGCTGAGTTCATCGAGGGCAACCGCATTATAGATATCGGCTGCGGCGGCGGGTTTCCGACGCTGCCGCTTGCGCTTGCGAGACGGGATGTTCATATCACTGCCCTTGACAGCACCGCGAAAAAGCTGACTTTCGTCGATCAATGCAAAAAGATATTTGACTTAAATATAGAAACTCTCTGCGCGAGAGCCGAAGACGCCGGACGAGGCAAACTCCGGCAGACTTTTACCGGCGCGACAGCGAGAGCCGTCGCAGCTCTTAATATTCTCTGCGAATTGGCCTTGCCGCTTATAAAGAACGGTGGGCTTTTCATAGCCATGAAAGGTCCCGGCGCCGACGAAGAGACCGCCGCGGCGGAAAATGCGATACAAATTCTCGGCGGGAAGCTTGAAGACGCAAAAACGATCCTGTTGAAAACTCCCGGCGGGGAAACATTGACCCGAACTCTTGTTTTTATAAGAAAAACCCGCCCGACGCCGGATAAGTATCCCCGTGTTTACGGTCAGATATTGAAAAAACCGTTCTGACGTGTTTTATGAGAAACAAGTTTCACGTAAAATTGTTTCACGCAAAACTATGTTTCACGTGAAACACACTTCAATTAAAGCGGTTGTTTTTGAAACGCCATTATTTACATCACCCGCTTGACATATCTCCGCTTCGATAGTATAATATTATAAGATAACATTTTTTGGGAGGAGAATCTGATGCCGATTGTCTGCTTTGCAAACCAGAAGGGCGGGGTCGGAAAAACCACCTCGGCGGTCAATCTTGCGGCAGAGCTTGGCGCGTGCGGCGCCCGGACTTTGCTTTGCGATATCGACCCGCAGGGCAGTACCACCAGCGGCGTCGGAATCTCCAAAAAGGGACTGTCCGGTACTTCATACGACCTTTTGATCGGGCGTACGAGAGCCTCAGACGCAGCTCGCCCGACCGGATTTGCCGGTCTTGACGTTATCCCCTCGACTATCGACCTTGCCGCCGCCGAACTTGAGCTGCCGACGCTTGAAAACCGTTTTATGCTGCTTTCGTCGGCGCTTTCCGAGATAAGCAGGCATTACTCGTATATAATAATCGACTGTCCGCCTTCGCTCGGAGTTCTTACGCTGAACGGTCTTTGCGCCTCGGATGCGGTGATAATTCCGATGCAATGCGAATATTACGCTCTTGAGGGGCTGAGTCAGCTTACCGCTACGGTGCAGCAGGTAAAGAAGCTTTATAATCCCCGCCTTACAATCGGCGGAATACTTATAACCATGTATAACGGCAGACTGAATCTCACCGGGCAGGTCATAGACGAGCTTATAAAATACTATCCCGACAAGCTTTTTAAGACTTATATCGGGCGCAATGTCCGGCTTTCCGAAGCGCCGAGTTACGGTATGCCGGCGATGTATTACGATTCCTCGTCCTCCGGCGCCATTGCGTATCGCGAGCTTTGCGCCGAATTTATGGAACGCATTCCGGCGCCGGGTTTTCCGAGGTAACGCGCGTACCGTTGCTTGCGCCGACAGAAATAAAGTCGAAGATATAACAGATCCGTCCATCACCCGATAACCATGGGGAGGTTTTAGAATGACTGTACGGAAAAAGTTCAGAATCGGAGGCGGAGAGCCGGACGGCAGCAGCTATTCGGCCGCAGAGAGAAGCCAATTCCCCCGGGGAGCCGATGTACCCACCGTCCCGCTGCCGCTCGGAAGCATAAAACCGCGCGGCTGGCTGAAAGAGCAGATACGACTCGCGGCGAACGGAATGACGGGAAAATTAGGCGATATAAGCGATTTTCTCAAAGATGACAACGGCTGGCTGCGTCCGGAATACACAACGGACGATCTCCGCCGCGACACC
>JGI24712J26585_10004053_pt1 | contig 11338 bp, 12 predicted proteins | sample BioPla3DNA2_FD_26585 | JGI IMG/M metagenome (IMG submission 26585)
TATCAATCAACTTGGTCAAATACGAGAAAATTCATGTGTTACCTTCTGCTAAGAAAATCAGATGAAAGGAGATTTTCTTAAGCAGGAGGGTGAATTTTCCGAGTATTTAGTTGATTGATACCGAGAAAGCTAAGGTTGTCCGGAATGACAGGAAAATCCACCATATTTAAAGATTTTACTAGTTTAAATCATTTGCTAGATGGTGGTTTAACACTGAATGAAATGGCCGGTTACACAACACTGCTTCTCTTGATTAACATTAAAACACACAAAATAAAGCGAATAACCAAACTTAAGTGAAATCCTTAAGCTGGCTATTCGCTTTTTCATTGATATCAATTATTTTTAATGTTCAGATGCTCCAGAAGTGGCATCAGCTTGCCCCCCAGCTTGTGACGCTCCAGAAGTGGCATCGGCTGACGGCATTGCTGCTACCTTACCACCTGCTAGGTATTGACCAGTTTCTTGTAAATACCAATCTAACCATGGCTTAAAGTTAAAGACAATTTCATTAATTCCCGCAAAAGAACCATCTGGATAATACATCGCTTGATAGTTATGCGTATTGATAATGCCTTCTGGGGAACCTGGCACAATCATCCGTACATATTCTTGGTTTCCATTACGTAAAGTTCCTACTACCCACTCTACATTTTTCATCCGATTTGCAGGCAAAGAATTATGAACTGTTGATAGTCGATTACCCACTTGACTTGGCACACGTTTAGCCAACATGGTATCCGGATCTTGATGACTAGCATTATAGTTTAAAAATTGATTATTATCATCAGAATAAGTTAATTCAAATGGCATAGCTTTTAAAAACATATTTAATTGGTTCACTGTTAATAGGCCATTATCTAACTTCACATAAGTATCTCCTGAAACAGCGCCTGTTAATTCGGCTGCTTTTTCTAACCAGTCTGGGTCATCTGGATCAATTTCGGTAATCGTAGTAGCAATTGGATGAGAAGCAGTTAAATCTTCTGGTTCAATTGGTTTAGGCTTTTTTAAATGACTGACTACATCCACATATTTTACAAAATTATCTAAGCAAGTCTCTAAGAAATTCACCGTACCTACATTGGTAATATTCCCTTCATCATCAAAGGCTTCTTTGGCTTTTCCTAATAAGAATTCATTACCTGGTAAAGTATATGCATTGACCCCAGGAGCATCTAAAATTTTTCGTAAATGAACTTGTGCACGAGAAGTTCCTTGATCATAATAAGAAGCCCCCACAATCATTACTGGTTTACTTTCAAATGGATGAACCTTATAAGATAGCCATTCTAAAACACTCTTTAAGGCTGCAGTAATTGTGTGATTGTGTTCAGGCGTTGCAATAATCACACCATCTGCTCGGGTAATTTTATTATAAAGATATCTTAGTTGGAAGCTCTCTTGCCAATCTTCATCTTGATTAAACATTGGTACTTGATCAATTTCCAATAATTCTAATTCAAATTTTGTTTTAAAGTGACGACGAATAAATTCTAATAACTTACGATTATATGATAGTTCTGCATTTGAACCGACAATGCCAACAAATTTTTTCATAGACGTATCCTCTTTTCTTACAAGTTTTCCCAATCAAAGTTTTCTGCATCTTTTTTCAAGGCTTCTTTGGCATAAACCATTTTTTCATTCACTTTTATAAATAAGCGAAAATCAGCAAACAAGCCTTCTAACTTATGAATGGTATCTAGATCGATTAAATCCCCATTTTCATCAAATGCTTGTAATGAATGAGGCAATAGAAATTCTGAACTATGCATAATTGTCGCATTGATTTCTGGTGAATCAAGAATTTGACGTAACTGTGCTTGTGCTCTTGAAGATCCTAATGTTCCGTAAGAGGCACCAGTAATCATCACAGGTTTATTTAATAATGGATGAATCCCATAAGATAACCAAGCCAAAGCACTCATTAACACCGCTGGAATAGAATGATCGTATTCAGGTGTCCCAATAATCACGCCATCCGCTTCTTCAATCTTTTTGGCAATTTCTGACACACTAGCAGGCACTTTACGATTGGCAGGNTTATTAAAAATCGGTAAATCCTTAATTTCTACCAATTCAATACTAGCTTGTTTAGCGAAATGTTTTTGCATATATGCTAGTAACTGTCGATTGGTCGAACGTTGTGAGTTTGTTCCTACAATAGCAATTAATTTCATAAAAATTAACCCCCTATAATCTTAAATATTTGGATAGTAAAAAGGTTGGAGTCCCGATGAAAGATAAACTTGATTGGATAAATCAATAATAAGCCCTTCCACTCCAGGTAGTTGCTCTAATATCTGTAAAGCTTCATGTATTTCTAAACCGAATAAACGACTCGTCCAAATTTCACAAGCCAGCGAATCATTTGCTACGATGGTAATGCTTGCCATATCAGATTCAATCGGAAAACCTGTCCTGGCATCTAATATATGATGGTAGCGCTTGTCGTTTAAAGTAAAAAAACGCTCATAAATTCCTGAAGTCACAACCGATTGATTCGCTACTTCTAAAATACCTAAATGATGATGGCGCTTTTTTTTAGGATCTTGAATACCGACATACCAATGATCATTGGCACGCTTAGGATTAGGCCCATAGACTAAAAAGTTTCCCCCAAGATTAATCATCGCACTNCGACAAATAGGTTTTAACTGCGCAATTAAATAATCTGCAATATATCCTTTAGCTAAGGCACCCAAATCAATTTCCATCCCTTTTTGTGTCAAAAATACGGTCTGCTCTGCTTCATTTAACACGATATGTTCGCAATTGAGCAAAGGTAAAGTTAAAAATATTTCGTTTGGACTAGGCACTTTGGCTTCTTTAAAACCAATTCGCCAAAGCTTGACTAAAGGACCAATAGCAATATTTAGCTGGCTAGGTTGGGCTAGACTATGTTTTTTACCCAATGCGATCAATGAAAATAAATCAGCAGAAACCTTAACTGGACGCCTACCTGCTTGTTGATTCAGCTGCATTAATTCCGAGTTTGATTGATTAGCAGAGAAACGCTGATTGGATAAAACTAGGCCTTCTGTTATATTTTTGAATATTTCTTCACAATATAAATCGCTATCAATCCACAAGTCAATAAGCGTACCCATCATCTTCCATTGCTTAGATGCATACATTTAGACCCGCCTTTCTTTTTACCTAGCACTATGATAACGGTTCCTGTAATAAAAATAAAGTTGTTTATTTCACAGAGTTTCAATTAATCATCTTATCTTCTTTCAAAAATATGACGATTCTTCTGAATTACTTTCACTTGTGATTTTGTTATTATCTTTGAAAATATTTTGAAAAATTTTCAGCCTAAAGTCCCCTTGTATTCAGCTTTCAAACATGATAAGTTTAGAGTATATGAGAAAATGAAAAATCAATTAGTTTTTTTATTTCACAGAGTTTAGGAGAAAAAGGAGTGGGAAAATGACCGACAATTCAAATGAAAAAACGACAAATTCTAGACGACAACACCGAGAAGTCCAACTAGAACATAGAAAGCATAAAACGGGTTGGATGTGGCACTTACCTTTAGCGTTGATTGTTCTGGGGATTGCCTTTTTAATCGTGTTTATCTGGCATAACAAAGACCAGCAAAAAGTCGATACCTTTGAAACGGCTCAAAAACAACTGCTTAAACAGCAACGAATAGCTGATTTTAGTGAAGAAAAAGTTCAAGAAAAACGCTTATACACCGTAACTTTCTATCCGAAAAATGAAAAATTCACGAAAGAACAACCTTTAATAGAAGAAAAATTCCAAGAGATGAAAGTCGCTTTCCAGAAAAAACATAAAATTGATGCGGGTACAACTTGGATTAAAAAAATCGAAAAGCATGTCTTAAATCCAAAAATGAATAAAATTGTGCTCTCTAGCCAATTTTTCACATGGAATCAAGACAAGGAAAAATTTCATGAGCAACCACTGCAACAGAGTGCACTTTTACTCTCTAGTGAAACAGGACAAACTCCAAGTGCCAAACAAATTATTGGTAGTGATGAAAATCTACTCACCATCAAACCACTTGTGCAACAAAAGATTTTAGAGCAAGTCAAAGCGCCTGATAAAGTGATTGATCAAGTCTTAAATTTAAAAAATCTGAACATGGATCAAAAGATGAAAATTCAAGATAATCAGCTAAAAATTACTTTAGATAAGAAAATTGGGAATCTAAAAACTGTAAGCTTACCTTTGAATTTAGTGTTACCTTATATCAATCAAAACTATGCCATAGGTCAAAATCAAGAGCAACTGCCTGGCCTCGATCCGAATAAAAAGTACGTTGCTTTGACTTTTGATGACGGTCCAAAAGCGCAAACCACCAATCAATTGTTAGATATTTTAGCAGCCCAACAAGTGAAGGCCACTTTCTTTATGTTAGGAAGTAGCGCACGTCAATATCCTGAAGTGGTGAAACGGGCCGCAAGTGAAGGGCATGAAATCGGTAGCCACTCTAATGTGCATAATAATTTACGTTCGATGGCTCCAGATGCAATCAAAACGGATATCCATGAAGCCGATAAGTCTATTTATCTAGCAGGTGGAAAGCTACCTAAGATTTTGCGTCCGCCATATGGTGCGATTAATAGCCAAGGTGCACAGGTTATCGACAAGGCCATCATCCAGTGGAATATTGATTCACGTGACTGGGAGCTAAGAAATACACCGCTGATTGTGCAACATGTCTTACAAACGGTACAGCCTGGTTCGATTATTTTGATGCATGATATTTATCAAAACACCATTGATGCGGTCACTCCAATCATTGAACAATTACGTGCGCAAGGCTATGAATTCGTGACAGTTGACCAATTGCTGCAATATCAAGACAAGCCACGGATGCAATACTTTAGCCAAGACGATGCCCGTACTGTATAAAAAAATAAATCCTAGCCTACATGCAAAAAGTAGACTAGGATTTTTTGATGTCTTTTGTGTAAACGTTGACAACACCACCCAAACGTGTTACAATGTGTTACAAATAGTTTGGAGGTGTTTTTTATGAGTACTATTACCGTACGACTAAATAAAGAGGAAGAAGAATTATTTAAAGGATATGCTGCACTTTCTGGACAAAATATTTCTACACTGTTAAAAAAAGCTCTCATAAATGCTATTGAAGATGAGTTAGACTTAAAAACTTTTGAAGTCGCTTATGAAGAATATATGAAGGATCCTGAAACTATCTCTCATGAAGACTTTAAGAAAGAATTAGGGTTCTAACATGTATCAAATCAAATACTCAAAACTAGCGCAAAAACAGATAAAAAAATTAGATAGATCCGTACAGCGTCTCCTGTTTGCATGGATTGATAAATATATCGAAGGAACTACTAATCCTCGGCAACATGGAAAAGCACTAAAAGGAAACCGTGCCAATCAATGGCGATATAGAATTGGTGATTATAGACTCATTTGTGACATACAAGATGAGCATTTAATTATATTAGCACTTGAATTTGGACATAGAAAAACGATATACAAAAACAAATCCTAGCCTACATGCAAAAAGTAGACTAGGATTTTTTGATTTGCTCTGTCCGCTCGTGGCTGACCGACCCGGCTCACAACCTTTTATTAATCTGTGTTCGGCAGCTAGACATTGTGAAATTCGCCCTACCACTTGCAAAAATCTCCTTTCATCCGATTTTCGCAGTGTTAGGTAAGCACACGAATTTCTTCATGTCTAAGCAAGCTGCCTCACATCTTTGTTTTAAAATTCGGCGGAGTAGTTTGGTGCTTCTTTGGTGATTTGGACGTCGTGTGGGTGAGATTCNCGTAAGCCATTGCCACTCATGCGTACAAATTGGGCATTTTCACGTAAAGCTTCTAAATTAGCGGCTCCGACATAACCCATACCAGCTTTCAATCCACCAATCATTTGGAAGATAATGTCCGCTACACTACCTTTGTAAGCGACACGGCCTTCAATTCCTTCTGGGACAAGTTTATTGGCTTCGTTCACGCCACCTTGGAAGTAACGGTCACTTGAACCTTTTTCCATCGCNCCTAATGATCCCATACCACGATAAGTCTTGAAGCGACGACCTTGGTAGATTTCGAATTCACCTGGAGATTCATCNGTACCAGCTAACATACTTCCTAGCATCACCGCAAAACCACCAGCGGCTAAAGCTTTCACGATATCACCTGAGTACTTGATTCCTCCATCGGCCCACCAATCATTTGGAAGATAATGTCCGCTACACTACCTTTGTAAGCGACACGGCCTTCAATTCCTTCTGGGACAAGTTTATTGGCTTCGTTCACGCCACCTTGGAAGTAACGGTCACTTGAACCTTTTTCCATCGCCCCTAATGATCCCATACCACGATAAGTCTTGAAGCGACGACCTTGGTAGATTTCGAATTCACCTGGAGATTCATCCGTACCAGCTAACATACTTCCTAGCATCACCGCAAAACCACCAGCGGCTAAAGCTTTCACGATATCACCTGAGTACTTGATTCCTCCATCGGCAATGATTGCTTTTCCATATTGACGAGCCACACTAGCCGCATCGTAAATCGCTGTTAATTGTGGCACACCGACACCCGCAACGATACGAGTCGTACAAATAGAACCAGGTCCGATTCCGACTTTGACAACATCGACACCGGCATCATATAAAGCCTTCGTACCTTCTGCAGTCGCTACATTTCCGGCAATTAAAGTCGCTTCAGGGAAAGTTTCGCGGATTTCTTTAATCTTGCGTAAAACCCCTGCACTATGACCATGCGCAGTATCAATGACAATCGCATCGGCACCCGCTTGCAATAACGCTTGAGCACGTTCGAAAGTATCACTTGTAACCCCAACAGCTGCGGCCACTAATAAACGACCATGTTCATCTTTAGCTGCATTTGGAAATTCAATCACTTTTTCGATATCTTTAATCGTAATTAAACCACTTAGACGACCTGCTTCATCCACGATTGGTAATTTTTCGATTTTATGTTGTTGTAAAATCTTTTCGGCATCTTTTAGTGAAGTTCCGACTGGCGCTGTCACTAGATTTTCTTTCGTCATGACTTGTTCAATTGCAATCGAATAATCTGTCACAAAACGCATGTCACGGTTGGTAATGATACCGACTAATTTGCGGTTTTCCAATGTTTCAACAATTGGCACCCCACTAATGCGATATTTACTCATCAAGTGTTCTGCATCACTGACTAAATCTTGTGGTGTTAAGAAGAATGGATCAATGATAACGCCACTTTCTGAACGTTTTACCTTACGAACTTCATCTGCTTGAGCTTCGATGGACATATTTTTGTGAATAACCCCTAATCCACCTTGACGCGCCATTGCAATCGCCATTTTGCTATCAGTGACGGTATCCATACTTGCACTAATAATAGGAATGTTCAACTTAATATTTTTCGCAAGTTGCACGCTCATATCGACATCATTTGGCAAGACGTGACTTTCTGCTGGGATAAGCAAAACATCATCGAACGTTAATCCTTTTTTCGCGAATTTAGTCTCCCAATTTGACATTTCTTCACACACCTCGTTTAATAAATTTTTGATTGGTTTTATGTCAAACAATCGTGATTTTCAGCGATTGGTCCGGCATAAAAATTTGGATATTTTTAATGATGAACATAGCAAAAAAATCAATAGAAGTCAAGGATTCTGGCTAGATTCTCATCAAATTGCTAAGGTTGGGGGAAAATTATCGCTCATTTTATCAATCATTTGTCGCTCATTTTCTGACCATTCTTCCATAGACGCAGCGCAAAAACACCTGCAAGCACGAAACTTACAGGTGTTTGTGTTTATTCGTTTATAAGATTTTGATTACGATAATAAATCCACGCTTCAACAACCAAGGCCAAAATAGCAATCATAAATACAACACGAACGCCAAAATACTGGGCTAGGCTACTCATGACTAGAGTAAATAAAGAAAAACTAAGCGTACTAATCACTTCTAAGGCAGCATATAGATGGACCAACTGATTTTCTGCCACCGCTGATTGAAGTAAGACGGTTTCCGGAATTTCTTTCAATTGTGAGAAGAAGCCAATCCCCACTGAACAAATAAGAAAAATCCAAGCATTCGCACTCACTAAGCCAATCAACGTCATACTCGCAGCAAAAAGTAACGCCAAAATAATACTCTTACACTTTTTGTCACTCACCTTTTCAGCATAGCGATAAATCAAAGCACCACCTAAAATGATGCCCAGTGAATAAGTCGTGTTGATATATCCCCAATAATGCTCATCTTGATGCAAAATCTGCGTAACGAAAACCAAAATAATTGAGGAAACCCAAATACTATTGGCTAAAATTTCGAACAAATTACAACCGACCACCACACTCAATGTCTTGTTTGTAAAAATGAAGCGCCACCCTTTTGTCACACTTTGCCAACTGGTCTCATTTTCGATAACCTCACACTGAGCAGTAGGCAAAACAAAGGATAGGATGCTCGCCAACAAATACAACGCAAAAATAACCCACAAACTTCCTATTAGATGCAAATAACCATACAAGATACCACCTAAGGACCAGCCGACAACCGAAATTATCTCACTAATGGTCGCAAACAAGGCATTTCCTCTAGCTAAATCTGTCAAATAGGTCGGAATTAAAGCAGAACTCACCGGCTGCGCAAAACCATCAAAAATCGAAATCCCTACAATACAAAGGTAAACAATGGCAATAGGATAAGCACAAATGTTTAAACTAACGACCAATAAGAGTAAAAGTAGCGTTTTAGCCAGTTGCGTAAAACTCAACACTTGATTCATAGGAAATTTTTTGGTCACCAATGGCACCAAAAAGCTGGCGATAAAAGCACTTAAACCAATTAATACAGGAATGACGGTGGTAGCCATCACAGAATGCGTGACTAAATAAATATCCGCTATCAAACTTAAGCGTAAAAAAACATCAGCCAAGTTAGCTAGCGATTGCGAAGTTACTAAAAGATAAAATGAACGAAACACGAAAAATCTCTCCTTTAATCATAGATGATCAGGCGAAATTTAGCATCTCTAGCTTTTTTGGCTATTCAATTCAATGAGACAAGCGAGCTAGCAATACCGTTCGCCTGTTATAGTTCGATGTTTCGTATCTTACATTTAACTTCTTCCTCTCTGTTTTACTATCACGTTTTTGTTTTTTAAGCGTATCGTAATTTTTTCACAATGTCAATATAAAAATGAAAATTTGATGAGATTCAGTTGAGCTATCCTGATTCATTTTTAGAAATATAAAAGCACATAAATAAACACCTGCAAGTGATATGTACCCAGAATCCTGGACACATATATGAACTAGGCGGAACACAAGGATGCTAACCTGTACTTTGCAGGTGGCATCCATTTTGTTTTTGCCTGAATTCTTTCGTTATTGTAGTAATCTATATATTCTTCGATTGCTTTTTCAAACTCTTCAAATGACCTGTAATCTTTTTCGTAGCCATAGTAAACCTCATTCTTTAATCTCCCAAAGAATGTTTCCATTATGCAGTTATCATAGCAATTTCCCTTTCGGGACATCGACTGTATTATGCCGTGCATTTTAAGTTCATTACGATAATATGCATGTTGATATTGCCATCCTTGATCGGAATGAAAGACAAGCCCATTCAGATTATGGAATTTATCAAATGCCCGTTCAAGCATGCGTTTGACTTGTTCTAAATTAGGGCTTGTTGACAAGTCATATGATATGATTTCATTAGTATTCATATCGAGTATTGGTGATATATAGCACTTTCCCCAAGTAAAGTTGAATTGCGATACATCAGTAGTCCATTTTTGTAGTGGGGCAGTCGTGCTGAAATCTCTATTAATCTTGTTATCTGCAACTTTCCCAACCTCTCCTTTGTATGAATGATACTTTGCCTTAGGTCTTTTTCCCATAAGCCCGGCTTCATGCATCAAACGCTGAACTCTCTTGTGGTTCACTTTATATCCACGATTAACCAGTTCCTGATGGACTCGTCGAACCCCATATCTGCCCTTATTGGATATGAAAATTTCATTGATTTCGTCCATTATGCTTTTGTTTCTTTCCGCAACAACATCTTTTCTGTTTATCTCAAAGTAATATGTGGATTTAGGCATTTCCATAGCTTTTAGCAAATACTTCAGTCTAAATCCTTGTGAGTGGAGTTCCTTGATAATCGCTGCTTTTTCGCCTTGAGTCGCGCAGCTTCTTTTTCTTCTCTCAAGGCGATCTCTTTTTTTATTACTTCGTTCTCAGCTCTCAGGTATTCTGTTTCAGCTCTTAATCTGATTAACTCCTCGTATTCGCTCTCATTAAGTTCTGGTGGATTTTTGGTTCCTATCTTTTTCATATCCGGACTCTTTGCTTTACGACCTTTCTTTTTGTTGATAAGTCCATTATATCCGAAAATCTTATATTTACGAACCCATTGATATAGTTGCCCGTTACTAATTCCTGCACTTATTGCGATGCTCTTAATAGATTCTCCGGCTATTACTTTAGCAACAAGATCTAACTTTTCTTCTGCAGACCATTTCTTGTTTGAATTCTTGTGTTTTAATGCTTCAGTACCATTGGCCTCTTCGATGCGTATCCAAATGCGAATATATCTCCTAAATTGCTCTTCGGAAATACCTTTAGGAACATCAGGTAAAATACCTTTACGATACATTTCCACACATTTTCTTTTGTACTCATAGCTGTAGCGCATAAAAATACCCTCCTTACTGTTTGTCCAGTAAAGAGGGTACATATCAATCACTGAGCTCTTCAAATAAACTAAATTTTTAAGAATCGACGCATTGAAATCACTGAACCTAATGCACCGATTAAAATACCAATTCCTACTAGCAATAGCATAATTTGAATTGAGAATGTTTCTGGTGTCAATAAACGATAACTTGCACCTAAAATTTGTGGTTGATTTAAAACTCGATAAGCCGCTCTATATCCAAAGAAGATAATTAAGCATGGTAAAATCGAACCAATGACACCAATCCAAGCACCTTCAAGGAAAAACGGCCAACGAATATAACCGTTTTTGGCACCTACTAAACGCATAATTTGAATTTCGCGTTGACGAGACATAATCGTGATGCGGATGGTATTTGAGATTAAAAATACTGCAACAAATACTAATAATATCGCAGCACCTAAGCCCCAAGTACGCATTCCTTTAGTGATTTTTAAAATTTTATCAGATGCTAAACCACCATAATCTGCACGGTGTACATTTTTTAACTTTGCAGCTTGTTTGGCAACTCTTTTGATGGTTTGTGGATTTTTTGCTTTTACAATGAAATTATCATAAAGCGGATTACTATCGCCTTCAAACATGGACCATACAGAACCCATG
>JGI24712J26585_10004067_pt1 | contig 11305 bp, 7 predicted proteins | sample BioPla3DNA2_FD_26585 | JGI IMG/M metagenome (IMG submission 26585)
AAATTTGTTTTTATCTACTAATACCGTTTGTGAAGAACCTAGAATTTTAAATGTTTTTATGATAATAGGTTTTATTATAAATGTTTTTAAAATATTAATACCAATATTTTTAATACTTATTAGCACTATCTCTTTAGTAAAAGTATTATTTAATAAAGATGAAATAACGCTTAATACTTTTTCTGATTTATTAATTAAAATAACGATTGGTCTGTTAATCTTTTTTATTCCTTCTTTAATAAAAGCTTCTTTTGTATTTATTAATAATCAAACAAAAGCTAACTTAAAAAGTAACTGCATTAAATGTCTTGAAGCACCCAATGATTGCCAAACAATGGTTACAAGTTTAAAAAGTTTAGAAGAAACAAATCTTTTAAATAAAAAAGATTATATCGATATTATTAAAGAAAGCGCCAGGAAAAAACAGGAAGAAAAATTGCAGGAAGCTGGAGAAAGTGTTAATGAAATAACCACTTTACCAACTACTTCCGATGATCCTAATAATAGAGTTACTACATATGGCGAGGCAGGTGATTTGCCTAATGGAACTGTTATTGGCCAAAAATATCATTTAACGACAGCCCAACTTAAATTCTTAGCTATGATTGCTCAAAAAGAACAAGGGTCACTAGAAGGAACAAAAGCTGAAGCATCTTTAATGGCTAACCTTTTTGAAAGAAAACCAGAAAAAAATAAAGCAAAATATGGTTCTGGGGGACAAGGATTATATAATTATGTATTAAATAGTGGCTGGTTTTCTAATACTAAAAAATACTTAAATAATTATGGTAAATTAAAGAAAAGATCAATTGATGTAGTAAAAGATGTCTTAGTTGGAGGTAATAGAACCCTACCACCATATGTAACAAATCATGATTGTCGTAATTGTTATGGCATTTGTTTTAATGGTATTAAAGGTGATATTTGTAAATTAGTTTTAGAGGGGAAAAAATATGAAACTATCAAAGATATTATGAATGATAATTTATATAAAAAAGATAAAACATATATTTATAGTAGATATGGAGATGGTAAATCAAGATGGATTTTTTATTCATTTCCAACCCCCAAAAGTGATCCTTTTGGATATTATATTGGAGATTATCGTCGCTATAAAAATAGTCAAAATTAGGAGTTTTTATGAGAAAAATATTAATTATATTTACAATAATTATCATACTAGGAGTACTTTTATTATCCTTTGTTAATACTAATGATAAAAAGATTATTGATAATTTAAAAACTAATAACTTTATTGCGATTGATAAAGATAATTATTATAAAAAAACTTTATCAAAAAGCACACTTGAAGTATATAATAACAATGTTAAATCCAAAAAGGAAGATGATTATGAACAAATTACTTTTTCTTTAGAAAATTATACAGCTGAAAAACTACACTCTCATTATAAAGATGAAGTAGAAACTATTTATAATTCTAAATATAATTTTATTACTAATGAAATTACATATAAAATAAGATTTACTTATACAACTTTAAATGTGATTATAGTTGGAACATATAAGGATGATAAAAGAAATACTTGTAATATTGATTTTTCATATGATGCTAAAAAAGAAGTTCTAGAAGATGAACTATGTAATAAAGCTAAAGAATATAATAAAAAGTTTATTTCACAAATTAACTTGATATTTACTAATAATGATAAAAATATAATTAAGAAAGCTATATAATTCTTTTAGTTTTTCATATATTATTAGATAAATCTTCTCTTTCTTTTTCATAATTTAAAGAGATTCCTATTACAAAAATATATGAAAGAAGATAAAACCATATCATTAAGATACAAATGCTTGTAAGACCACCATAAAGTGCAGAATAATCTGCTATATTGTTTATATAATATGAATACATAATTGTTATTAAAGTCCATGATATAGTAGTAAATAAAGCTCCATAATTAGTATATTTTGAAGAAAGCTTTCGATCTGGAGCAATCATGTATATAATTTTAATAAAGAAAAATAAAAGGACAATCATAAAAGGATTCTTTAAAAAATTAAATATTAATCTAATATTATTAGTCACATTACTATTTAAATTAACCTTAGATATTAAAGAAACAATACGTTCTCCGAATATTGGTACTATTATCATAAAAATAATTAAAATAATAAAAATTAAAGACATTAAAATCGATTTAGGTTTTCTTTTTATAAAATTTTTATTTTCAATGCCATAGACACGATTGGAGGTTACAATAACTGCATCCATTCCATTTGAGGCAATAAAATATGAAAAGAAGACAACAATCATTAACTTAACACCTTCATTATTACCATCTGCAGTACTTAATATAAGATTTGCCATATTCGAAGAAAAAGCTTTCTCGATAAATTTGTATATAAAATCTAATGATAAATTTAATCTTGTTGTTAAGAAAGATACTAATGTCATAGTAGGAATAATAGCTAACACTAAGAAAAAAGATAAATGCCCTGGCAATAACTTCATGTCAGGGCGATGAATCGTTTTAGAAATCTGATTAAAAAATCTTTTAACTCTTATCTTTGCTGTCTTCATCTGAAACTTCCTTTTTTTCTTTTAATATTTGAGTAGCATCATTAAGAGCATCTTCAATAGTTTTTAAATCATCTACAATCATCGAATAACTAAATTCAGCACCATAATCATATGGTAATTTTTTAAATTCTCGATTTAATTTGTGAATATAATTAGTAATTTGTTTTTGAGAATAATCAACAGTATATACTACAAACTCGTTACCATCTGTTCTTATAATTTCTGATTTATCTAATTGATGTTTTATAAGAATATTAGCCGCAGCTTTTATTTGTTTATCCCCTTCTTCATATCCTTTTGTGTCATTAATATTTTTTATTTTATTTAAATCAATTAAAATAATTGACTGAGGATAAATAGTATTATTATTCCAATCTTTTATATTTTCATTTAAATAATTTCTATTTTTAAGAAGTGTTAGTTGATCAATAAATTTCATTTTATCTTCTTTTTTTATTTTTTTGGCAATCTTTACCTTCCTACTTTTTCTAACAATAATTATAATAACTACTAAAGTCACGATAACAAAATAGATAAAATATTTTGCAATGATACTTAATATTAATCCTGATTTCACAGTTTTATTATGATTATATATTCCTTCGTTAATTATTTTAGCACTATCAGTAATATTCATATAACTATCAAGAAGCTTATACATAGCATTATCTTTTTTTACATAAAAGCCATAATTCAAATTTAAACTATCAGAATATCTTATACTATAATTATCAAGACCATTACTATGATAATAATCATATATGTTTTTATCTACAAAAATTATCTCATCTTTGTTATTGAACTTTTTAAGTTCCTTATTATCTTTGTATACCTTAACATCTATACCATTTAATGATTTTAAATAGCCATATAATTTAGAATTATCATTTACATATACCCTTTTGCCAACTAAAGAATTAACAGAATTAATTACAATATCATTTTTTATATTAGCAATAACAACATAATTTGTTACTACACCACTTTCAGTACTAATAAAATCATTATTAATATTATAATATCCAAAATAAATATCTACTTTATCTTTAGAAATCATCTTAACAAATTTATTATAATTACGATATCTAGTAAAATTGAAATCAATATCAACAAGATCTTCGAAACCTTTTAAATAAACGGCTGCAATCCCACCATAATTACCACTAGATATTACTTCATATGGAGAATTATTAACAAAACCATAATCATAATTTACAGATCTTATTACATCAATATCTGTTGCTCCAAGTCCAAGACCTTTAGTTAATACATAGAATAAATTATCATTATAATATTCTTGTTGTTTATGTTCCCAATTAATATAAAATTTACGTAAAATACTACTTAAAGTATCATTAGTAGTATTTAAAACATAATAAATATTAATATCACTAAAATGATACACAACTTTTAAATTTTGATTTATTATTTCACTTAAATACAAATGCAAAGGCAATATTGCATAGCCATATTCACTTACAAAAGAAAGTAAATCAGTAACATTTTCATACGTTTTAAATGTCATTTCATTATTATTAATAAAACTAGATACATATGGTAACTCACTTGCCAAAATTCCAACGGTTTTACCATTTAAATCTTGAGTAGAATTATTTATTTCATATTTTGAAGACACAAGAACATAATGATCTTTATAAAAAAGAACATCATTATCCTCAACTTTCTTTTTTATTGTTAAAGAAACACCTTGAGGAGTTGCTCCATATTCAAAAGTTACTTTATTAAGCTTTAATGCATATTTCTCTTCGAAATCATTTAAAAAATTATAAAAGACACCTTCGCCATCGCTTCCAAATACTTCAGCATTATTAATCACATTAATATTAATAAGTTGCATTGAAGAAGCATTATCATCGATCCAGTTTTTTTCATATATAGTTAATTTATTAGATGTTAAATAAAAGTATATTCCAATTGCAAACAGTAAAACAAAAAGAATTCCAATTAAAATATAAATAATTTTATTTTTACGGTTTTTCATTTGTTTCATCTTCCTTTATTACCTCGGTATTATTATTCCAAGAAATATAATCTATCGTAATGTTTTTACCACCAATTATATTAAAATTATCACTTCCTAATATAAATTCAAAATCATAATAATTAGTAATCTTTTCAGAGATTGCAGTTAAGCTATCTGTTACTAACTTTTTAGCATCTTCTAAAGTTATATCTTTATCAAACGTTATATTTATATAAACTAATCTTCCTCTTGTTTTCCATGTAACTCTTGTAACATGCTCAGAAGAAGATACTGTTTCTTTATATTTTTTAATATCAGCTTTTGCTATTTTATTTTTCTCAATATTTTTTAATCTATCGCCATATACACTTACTTCCTTTGAATAAAAAAAAGTTAATGCTACTCCTATAATTGCGACAAAACATATTATAAGAATGATGATAAGAACAAGAAGTACTCTATTATTTTTCCATATTTTTTTCATCTTTACTCCTTTAAAAGTAATATTATTATACAATAAATTTATTCTTTATTCAATTGACTTAAAACTTCTTTTATTTTTTCTTCATCCCATATCTGAATATTCAATTCTAAAGCCTTATTGTATTTGCTTCCAGGGTTTTTACCAGTAATAACAATATCAGTATTTTTAGATACATTTTCTGATACAATACCTTTATTAATTTCCAAAATGTTTTTAATTTCATCTCTAGAAAAATTTTCAATTGTTCCAGTAATAACAAACCTTTTCCCCGTAACTAAATCATTATGTTTTTCTTTGCTTCCCTTATATCTAACATTAATACCTAATTCAATTAAATTATCAATTAAAGCCTTATTTAAAGTAAAAAAGTTAACTATATTATTAGCTAAAGTTGGACCAATATCTTTAATAGCTTCTAGGCTTTCTTTACTAGATGCTCTTAAATTATTAATATCTTTATATTCTTTCGCAAGGACTTTAGCATTCTTAACACCTACACCCCTTATTCCAAGTCCACTTATTAATCTTTCTAAACTATTAGCTTTACTTTTTTCAATAGAAGTTAAAATATTATTAATACTTTTTTCACCAAAACCTTCGAGTAGTTTCAATTCTTCTTTATATTGATGAAGATAATAAAAATCTGTAAAATCTCTTAAATAACCTTCATTATAAAAACTCTCGATTATTTCTTCGCCTAATCCTTCAATATTCATAGCACTTCTTGAAGCAAAATGAATTAAAGAATTAATATTTCTAGCAGGACATGAATCGTTTAAACAAAAGTAATCAATAAGACCTTCTTTCTTAATTAATTTACTATCACATATAGGACAATTTTCAATCATAACAAAATCTTTTTCCGAACCATCTCTTCTTTCTTTTAATGCCCCTTTTACTTCAGGAATGACATCTCCAGCCTTACTTACAATAACTGTATCACCTATTTTTAAATCTAAACCATTAACATAATCTTCATTATGAAGAGTTGCTCTTGAAATAGTAGAACCCATAACAATAACTGGCTCTAAAACAGCATTAGGTGTTATTTGCCCCGTTCTTCCCACTGTAAAAATAATATCTTTTAATTTAGTATAAACATCCTGACTAGGAAATTTATATGCTATTGCCCACTTAGGATATTTTGATGTATATCCTATTTTTTCTTGATTTTCAAGTTCATTAACTTTAATAACCACTCCATCAATATCATAAGGAAGAAGATCTCTTTTATCTATTAAATTATTAATATAAGTTATTATTTCTTTTTTAGTCTTACAAAGTTTAGTGGAATCACTTACTTTAAATCCCAATGATTTCATGAATTCTAAACTCTCATAATGGGTTTTAAGCCCAAAATCTTTAGGATTAGGTAAATGATAAATAAAAGCATCTAACTTTCTTTTTGCTGTTATCTTCGAATCTAGTTGTCTTATAGAACCAGCAGCAGCGTTACGACAATTTTGAAATAATGCTTCACCATTTGTTTTTCTTTCCTCATTAAGTAATTCTAGCATCTTTTTACTTAAAATAACCTCTCCCCTTACTTCAATATCTATAGCTTTCTTTATTTTTAAAGGAATACTTTGAATTGTCTTAACATTATGAGTAATATCCTCACCAACAAGACCATCACCCCTTGTTGCCCCTCTTACTAAAAGACCGTTTTTATAAACTAAAGATAATGATATTCCATCAAACTTTTGCTCACATACATAACTTATTTTAAGATGTTCATCTTCTATTTTTTGAATAAAGCTTTCAATTTCTTCTTCACTAAAAGCATTTGGTAATGAAAGCATGGGACTTTCATGAGTAACTTTATCAAATTTATCAATGGGCGTTCCTCCAACTTTGGATGTTGGAGAATTAGGAAGCTTATATTGAGGATATTTTTCTTCAAGCAAAATAAGTTCCCTCATATATTTATCAAATTCTTGATCTGTAATTGTAGGATTATTTAATACATAATAATCATAATTAGCTTTTTCAAGGATATTAGTTAATTCTTCAATTCTCTCTTTCATAAACTTACTTCCATAAATTACTTGGATATTCCTTCTTTTCTATTAATTCATTGATTTTATCTTTTACATATTCTTTATCTTCTTTATATGTCATGCCATACCAAATACTATCTGTTTTAATAGCATCAACAGTTACATCGCCATTTTTAATATGATTATCAAGTATTACTGGTATTAAAAATTCATCTTTTAATGGATTTGTTAAATTCTTAAAGAATTCGGCAAAATCATTTTCTAAAAATTCGTATATCTTAGGTGAGAATAAAAACATATTCATTGAAACAAGAGTACCTAAACTAACATCAAATTTTTCGCCACTTACAAGATTCTCACAATGAATAATATCATCTTCTCTTAACATAATACTTTCAGTTATTTTTAAAATTTTACCTTCTTCAATAGTAAGAACACCCCTTTTAACCGAACCATTTTCAGTCAAAGTATTTTCAGCTTTATAGCCAACAATGCCAAAATTTTTATCATTAATTTTTTCTAAAGCTTTTGCAGCATCTAAATAAGCTTTTCTTCCATAAAAATCATCACTATTAATAACAACAAAATTAGTTTTTACTTCTTCTTTACTTGATAATATAGCTTGTCCTGTTCCCCAAGGCCTTTCTCTATCAACAGGTAAAGTTCCTGGAATATCATTTAGTCTTTGAAATACATACTTAACTTCAATATGACCTTCCAATCTTTTACCGATAGTGTTTCTAAAATCATCATATATTTCATCCTTTATAACAAAGACTACTTTATCAAAACCAGCCTTAATAGCATCATAAACTGAATAATCAATAATAAATTCTCCATTAGGACCTATTGGTTCTAACTGTTTTAATCCTCCAAATCTTGACCCCATTCCAGCGGCCATTACTACAAGTGTTTTTTTCATTATATCCTCCTTAAACCTTTATATTTTTTAGATATCTTTTTTTCGCCTTCTTTGTGTGAGAAAGCAATTGTATAATGTTCTTCATCAACTTTAGTTATTACTCCTTTACCATAATTTAAATGGTTAATAAGATCACCTTTTTTAAATTCTTTCCCTTTTATTATATCATTATTATAAAGAAGTTTAGTAATCAAATCCTTTTTATTTTTTGCTTCTTCTTTTTCCAAATTATCTTCTTTTATCTCACTAATAAATCTCGAAGGCATATTACTTGATGTTACTCCATAAAGCATTCTTCTTTCACTATTTAATAAATAAAGCTTTTCTTTAGCCCTAGTGATAGCTACATACATCAGCCTTCTTTCTTCTTCTAGTTCATCTTTATTATATATACTATTAACATGAGGTAAAATATTTTCTTCAACTCCTATTATAAAAACTATTTTAAATTCTAAACCCTTAGCACTATGAATTGTCATAAGACTTACAGCATCCGCATCAGCACTATATTCAGCAGCATCTGCTACTAAAGATACTTCTTCTAAAAAGTCTTGTAAGTTAACATTACCAGTTATTTTCTCAAAATTTTCAGTAACTGATCTAAATTCAAGTAAGTTTTCCATTCTTAAATCATTTTCTAAACACTTTTCTTTTTCCAAAGCGTGTCTTATACCAGCTTTATCTAAAATACTATCTACCAAAGAAGTAAGTGACATCTTTTTAGCATCTTCGATTAAAGATAAAATTATATTTTTAAACTCTAATTCTTTCCCTTCGGTTATAGCTTCAAACATTGATATATTTTTTTCTCTTGCTCTATTTTCTAAGCCTTCAATACTTTTATTACCAATCTTTCTTTTTGGTTCATTAATAACCCTAATCAAGGAAATATCATCGTGAGGATTAGCTATTAACTTTAAATAAGCAAGAAGATCCTTAATCTCTTTTCTTTTGTAAAAATAGAAACTACCATAAATTTTATAAGGAATATTTTCCTTAACCATTTTATCTTCGATTAAACGAGATTGAGCATTTGTCCTGTAAAAAACTGCCATATCTTTTAAATTATAACCATCAAGACGAAGATTTTTAATTTCTTCAGCCACTCTAGTTACTTCTGACTCATCATTATAAGATCTAATATATTTTATTTTAACTCCTTTTCCTAAATCTGAAAAAAGAGCAATATCTTTTCTTTGCTTATTATGTTTTATAACATCATTTGCAGCATTAAGTATATATTGAGTACTACGATAATTTTGAGGTAATTTATATATAACTGCATTAGGATAATCTTTTTCAAAATTCAAAATATTCTTAAAGTTAGCCCCTCTAAAAGCATAAATAGATTGTGAAGGATCTCCTACTACAAAAAGGTTTTCATATTTTTTAGCTAGCAATCTTACCAGTTTATATTGTACTTCATTAGTATCTTGATATTCATCAATCAATATATATTGATATTTTTCTTGATATTTTAAAAGAATATCGGGATATTCCATAAAAAGCTCTACTGGTTTTTTTAATAAATCATCAAAATCTACCGTATTATTTCTTTTTAATATTTTTTCATATTCATAATAAATCTTAATGGCAATCTTTTCAATATCAGATGTTAAAAACCTTGTTATCTCACTATCGGATAGCATATTATTTTTAATAAAAGATATTCTTTCTCTCATATATGAAAAAGAATATTGTTTTGGTCCATAACCCAAATCTTTAAAAATCTTTTTAATTATATTATTAACATCTTCGGTATCAATAATCGTAAAATTTTGACTTATACCTACTTGTTGATAATTTTCTCTTATTATTCTAAGCCCAAAAGAATGAAAGGTTCCTACAAAAGCATAATGATTACCAACAATATTTCTTACTCTTTCCCTCATCTCACCTGCTGCTTTATTAGTAAACGTTATTGCTAATATATTACTAGAATTTATTCCATTATTAATAAGATTAGCTATTCTAGTAGTTAATACTTTAGTTTTTCCAGAACCTGCTCCTGCAATAACTAAAGCAGGTCCATCAACATGAGCCATAGCTTTTAATTGTTCTTCATTTAAACTGTTTAAAATCTTATCCATTACATCCTCACCATATATAAATATTATATCAAAAGAAAACATCTTATTAAAGATGCTTTAATCGTTTAAGGAAGATTTAATATAAAAGTTGTATTACCAGTACCTTTCCACCTATCCCACATGGTTTTATTACCTATTCGATAACTATGAAACGTTGAATTAGCATAGACTAATGTTGGTTTTTTTAATAAAAAGAAATTATTATCTAACTGCGTTGAATTGGCGTTTCCCCAGCCACCCCCAATAATAATAGTCGATGCTCCCGAATTGAGCCCTAAATTTGATATATTAACTGCAGAATTATTTATAACAAAAGAATTTAAATTTAAAGTAAAATTAGTAGCTAAATTACCTGCATTTTCAAACATTGCATGCATATCGCTTACTCTTGAAGTATTAAAATGAAGACCTAAATCTAAATTAAGGGTTTGACACTTTTCACAAAAGTTTGAAAACATCCTATACATAGTTGTTACTTTTGAAGTATTGAAATGAAAACCTAAATCTAAAGTAAAAGAAGAGCTATGACGGCCTGTGCCATCAAACATCAACGTCATATTGGTTGCTTTTGAAGTATTGAAATGTTTACCTAAATCTAATGTAAAAGAAGAGCTATAATTGCCTGTCGCACAAAACATATAAGACATATCGGTTACATTTGAAGTATTGAAATGTTTACCTAAATTTAATGTAAATTCATTACTATTATTACCTGTATAAGAAAACATATTTTTCATATTAGTTACTTTTGAAGTATTAAAATTAAATAATTCTACCCTTACCAAATTACATTCATGATAGTAAAAGTTTGCTGTACTAAAAGCAGATTGCATACTTGGCCCAGGCCTTACCTGATTTCTTTCTCCAATAAAAAAGTTATTTCCTTCAGTCCACGTTGCTATGACATCTTCGTCATCTACATCAGCAAAAAAAGCCATATTTGTATTTTGATAATCAGGTCTTGCTTTATGCAAATCTACTGAATATATGTTTGTTACATTATTTACATCAATACCTTGATTTTTTGATAAAACGATTATTGGACTACCTATAGTTGTTGATAATTTAGGCAATGTAAGTATATTTGCCTTCTGCTGATTTAAAAGCGCATAGAGCCCTTGCCTGTTATATACCACAGAATCCGTTATAGCAACTATACCCTCAAATGTTTTATTCATTTGACTATTATTTACTCCATCTTCTCCATAATCTACCCATACATATAAATTATAAGTTTTAGAAGTCCCAGCAAACAAATATTCATCATTAAGTATAATATA
>JGI24712J26585_10004069_pt1 | contig 11300 bp, 8 predicted proteins | sample BioPla3DNA2_FD_26585 | JGI IMG/M metagenome (IMG submission 26585)
ATCATAATCATATGAGGGTGTCAATCAAAGCATTCCAATTAATACAAAGCGATAAAGAACATGGATAATTTATACTTACAACCAATGTTTCCATGCAAAATTAAACGCAATAGCTTGATTTTATTATATGCATAATTGTTATATAATTATGTACAGAAAAAATGCAAAAAGTGGCTTCGGACATTTTGTTAAATCATCATTTGTCCAGTCTGCTAAAAAACATGCACTAGAAGAAAAGGAGACACAAAATGCATAAGTATTTCAGAACAAAAGCCTCATGTTACCTTTCTTATTTTATTCAAGGAATTGTAATGAATCTCACGGCTGTTTTATTTGTGCCCCTGCAATCACTATATGGGTTTTCCTATACCCAGCTGGGCACGCTGGTTTTTATCAATTTCGTATTCCAGTTGGCTGCCGACATCATATTTGCCCGTCCGGTAGATCGTTATGGCTTCAAGCCCTTTACGAGAATAGCAACATTGACATGCTTTGCGGGGCTGATATTGTTTGCCACAGCCCCTTATTGGGCAAGCAATTTCCTGTTTATCGGATTTTGTATAGCTACGGCAATATTCTCGGCTTCTATTGGAATTACCGAAGTCATTCTCAGCCCTATTATCAGTGGTCTGCCAGATGAGCACAAAGAATCCTCCATGTCCATTCTTCATTCATTTTTAGCTTGGGGAATGATAGCAGGTATAGCAGGAACAACTTTACTGTTGTTTGCAATTGGAAAACATAACTGGCAGTGGGTAGTTGTAGCTTGGGCTGTGTTGCCGTTAATAAACCTGGTATTGTTTTGGGGAGCATATCTTCCTCCGACCCTGCCACAAAAGAAGCTCATTAAAACGCGAAAGCTTTTGGTGAACAGGGTTTTCATTCTTTCGTTTTTGGCAATATTCTTTGGCGCGGCAGCTGAAATTACTCTGATGCAGTGGATTTCTACCTTCTTAGAGCGGGGAGTGGGCATGTCAAAGCTGGCAGGAGATATGCTCGGCCTGTGCGGATTTGCTCTATTTTTTGGCCTTGGAAGGATTTTTTACAGCCGATACGGGAAAAGTTGGGATGTTCATAAGCTTATGATTTATGGATCTTTGATCACAGTAATCTGCTATATTATTGTAGCTCTTTCTCCTAATACTGCTCTTACAGTGGTGGCCTGCTGGGTAGCAGGAGTAGCCACTTGCCTTCTTTGGCCTCAAACCTTGGTGGTGGCATCCTCAGCCTTGCCAATGGCCGGTGCAGCGTTGTTTGGCCTTCTTGCCGCAGGGGGAGATCTTGGTACAGCAGTATCCTCTTTTTTAGTGGGAACTGCAGCAGACAGCTTTATAGAACTAGCTCCTGACGGTATTTCCCTAACAGCTGAACAATTTGGTCTTAGGATGGCTATTCTGCTGGGATGCGTGTTACCCATTTTATCCATGGTGTTTCAGATACTTTTGAAACGCGAGGTCAGCAGTACAATCAAGAGTATTCCTGTGGGAGCAGACTAAATAGATATGCTAAAATAGTATTAGTAAGTGGGACGCAGAACAGTCCCCTGTCTTGGTGGCGGACAGAGAACCGCCTCCCTGTCACGGTATTGCCTTTAGGAGGGTTAATATGAAGCTGCTTCACATTGCTGATTTACATATCGGAAAGCGACTCAATGAATTCAACCTGATAGATGACCAAAGATATATTCTGGAACAGATTCTAGCTATTACAAAGGATGAAAATCCTGATGGGGTGCTTATAGCAGGGGATGTCTATGATAAGAGTCAACCCTCTGCTGAGGCAGTGGAGCTGCTTGACTGGTTTTTGACCAGCCTGACTGAGCTAGGTTGCAGAGTATTTATGATCAGCGGAAACCATGACTCACCTGAGCGCCTTGGCTTTGGAAGCCAGATCATGAAAAGGAATGGCCTTTATATAGCAGGGGTGTTTGACGGTTCTATGAAAAAGATTATGTTAGAGGATGAACATGGAGTTGTTAACATATACCTCCTTCCCTTTATAAAGCCGGCAATGGTAAGACCATATTTTGAAGAGCAGATAGATTCCTATGATGAAGCCGTCAGGAAGGTCATATCAGCGGAGAATATTGATACAGACCAAAGAAATGTACTGGTTGCCCATCAGTTTGTGGTAAAAGGATCACAGCTTCCTGAGCAATCTGAATCAGAGTATCCTTCTGTTGGAGGATTGGACTATGTAGACGCATCAGCCTTCAAGAATTTTGATTATGTAGCTCTTGGGCATTTGCACCGGTCTCAAAGTGTCGACTCGGGAAGAGGCTATTACGCCGGATCACCCTTGAAATACTCTGTTTCAGAGGCCGTGAACCATAAATCGGTTTTGATAATTGAGCTTGCCGGAAAGGAAAGCGAGATTATAAAAAGAAGGGTAAAGCTCACTCCGAAAAGAGATGTACTAAAAATTAAAGGATATATTGACGATGTTCTAAATGCTGCGAGAGAACAGGGCCAAGTAAGTCAGGACTTTGTTCATGTTACATTAACTGACGATGATGATATCTTCGACCCCCTCGGACAGCTCAGGCAGGTTTATCCCAATCTTATAGGAATAGACTTTGAGAACAGCAGGACAGAGCTGCAGAGTTCTTCTTCTCAAATTGCAGCGGCTAAGGAGCTTGAAACCTTAACGCCTCTGGATTTGTTCGTTGCATTTTATCAACTACAGAACAATAAGGAGATGAACTCAGAACAGTTAGAACTTATGAAAGAATTATTTGATGAGGCTAGGGGGGCGAGTGTATGAAGCCACAAAAACTGGTAATGAGTGCCTTTGGCCCATATGCAGGCCGTGTCGTGGTTGATTTTACAGCCTTTGGTGAAAGTGGCCTGTTCCTGATTACCGGAGATACAGGAGCTGGAAAAACCACAATATTTGATGCCATTACCTTTGCGTTGTATGGGGAAGCCAGTGGCAGCTACAGAAAGGCCAACAGCCTGAGAAGCGACTTTGCAGACAACGATACCGAGACCTTTGTAGAGCTTACCTTTTTGCATAGAAACCAGAAATACACCGTAAAACGAAACCCTAGCTATGAGCGCACCAAAAAAAGAGGCGAGGGCACCACCACTCAAGGTATTGATGCAGAACTGATTTTGCCCGGTGGAGATATTGTTTCGGGGTTTAAGGATGTTACAGATAAGATTATCAGCATCCTGGGTATTGAAGTTGGGCAGTATAAGCAAATTGCAATGATAGCCCAGGGAGAGTTCTTCGATCTGTTGCATGCAGATAGTGCAGAGCGTGGCGAAATTTTCAGGCGCGTCTTTAATACCCATGTTTATAAATGGGTGCAGGATCAATTGAAGGAAAAATCCAAAGAGGCCAATACTGAATTAAAAGCAATAGAAGCCGAAATACTTAAGAATATTTCAAAGATTTTTTGTTCTGATACTGAACAGGGAAAAGAGTTATCAGCCCTGATAGCTGATGCAAGAACCTTTCATGCAGTAAATGATATTCTTCCAAAGCTCGACGCCCTTATTATAGAGGACACATCAATTCATGATACTTCAAAAAAAGAGGCAGAGGGCCTTGAAAAAAGGCTTGCTAAGCAAATAGCAGAAATAACCCAGGCAGAATATATCAACAAATCCTTTGACCAGCTTGAACTTTCTCAAAACAGGCATAATGAACTAATCAAGCAAGAAGATGAGCATAATAATCAGAAGATGGAATTGTTAGCTGCTAAAAAGGCACAAAAGGTGCATCCCTTTGAGGCAGCATATCTTAGGGAGCTTGAGATTAAGGAGAATACACAAAAAAGTATTGAGAATCTTAACAAGGACCTCCTCTTACAGAAGGATAAACGGGAAAAGGCGAAAAACGCATATGATACCGAGGAGGCTAAGGGGCCTGAACGGGAGAAGCTGGTATTAGCGATTGACAGGATTAACAATCTTCTTCCTAAGTATGAGAGCTTCGAGAAACTGGGAAAAGAGCTTAATGAACTAGGAAAGGAATCAACAGTTAAAGGCCTTTTGGATGGTTTGGCTGTTAAGAAAAATGAATATATAGACCAAAAGAACAAGCTTAATAAGGAGCTTGAGAGCCTTTTAAATGTTGAAGCTGAATTTGCGAAATGCGAGCAGGAGAGTACAAGACTAGAGGTAGAGCGAACAGGATTACTAGGTATTAAGGAGGGTATCCTCGACCATAAAAGCCTTCAAAATCAGTATTCCAATCTACAGAAGGCATTTGTCGAGGCTGACAGGGAATTTACGAAGCTATATGATGAGTACCTTCAAAAAGAGAGCGCCTTTTTAAGCCAGCAGGCAGGCATCCTTGCAGAGAAGCTTGAGCAGGGCAAACCCTGTCCTGTTTGTGGTTCGACAGAGCATCCCCAGAAGGCTAAACGGGCCCAAAACACTCCTAAGGAATCTGAGATAAACGAATTAAAAGCAAAAACAGAGGTGCTTCGTAAACAAAGGCAGGATGCAAGTGACAAAGCATCAAAGAAGAATGGTGAAATCAAGGTTGATAAGGATAGGTTAATAAAGAATGCAAAAACATTCTTCCCTAAAATTACAGGGGAAGATATGTTTACTGAATGGCTAGAAAAGCTCTCGGGATTGATTGAGGGTTCATTACAAGACAATACGAGTAAGAAAACCGAAAATGACAATCTGTACACTGATTTAAAGGGCAAGGTTGACCGCAAAACTCTCTGTAGGAAAGAACTTGCCCACTTAGAGACCTCATTGGAGGAGCTGAATAAGGACAGGGAGCAAAAGGAGGCAGAGGCCAGCCAGATAAAGTCACAGATTGCTTCAAAGGATGGGCAGTTAAAGGAGATTAAGCAGGCTCTTGAATACGAGGATAAAAAAGAAGCCGAAAAGGTAATAGAAGATTTCACAGCAAGGCTTAATGCAATGAAGGAAGCATTAAAGGAAAAGAAGGAGCTTTATCAGGAAATTAACGGCAAGATAGAGGCCAATGAAGCCCTCTTAAAGGACGCAAAGGAAAGGTTTGATGCCGCAGTTAAGGATACAAAACAGGCCCTTTCAATTTACGGAACCAAGTTAAAAGAATGTGGCTTTTCTGATGAAGAAGCCTATAAGCGAGCCTTTAAGAGAGATGAAGAGATTCATAAACTAGAAGTATCAATTGAGGAATATCAGAATGAAATAAAGGCTGTTAAGCAAGACATTGAACGGCTTAAAAAAGAAACAGAGAACAAAGAAAAGAAGGATATTGAATTATTAGAGAAACAAAAACAGGAAATGGAAGGAAACAAGACTATTCTTGAGGATAAAATCCAAGAGATAAAAATGCGTATTATAACTAATAGAAGCATCTCAAAGGATTTGAGGGCAGCTGTTGAAACTGCCGAGGTAAAAAAAGAGGAATTTTTACTATTGGACAATCTGTCAAGGACAGCAAATGGTGATTTAAGTAAGCAGGAGAGATTTGCCTTCGAGCAGTATGTTCAGGCCGCATATTTTGAGCAGATTTTGACTGAGGCCAATAAAAGGCTTAAGATAATGACCAATAACAGGTTTAAGCTTCTTAGGGGAGAGGAAGCAATGGATAAAAGAAAATTAACGGGCTTAGATATTGATGTTTTGGATAATTACACCGGTAAAATTCGAACAGTGAAGTCCCTGTCAGGTGGAGAATCCTTCAAAGCATCCCTCTCTTTGGCTTTAGGTCTTTCAGATGTCGTACAGAGTAATGTGGGAGGTATTGAGGTAGACACCCTCTTTGTCGATGAGGGGTTCGGGGCTCTGGATTCCGAATCCATCGAACAGGCCATACAAACATTGGTAGGACTAACGGCAGGAAACCGTATTGTAGGCATAATATCCCATGTTAATGAGTTAAAGGAGAGAATTGACAGTCAGATAATAATAAAGAAGAGCAGCCGGGGCAGCAGCATAGAAACGCAGTGAGACAGTGGCGGTTTCGCGTCTTGTTCCGTGTTTTGCCCCTCGTCCTGTCCCAGGCCTGTTTCACGCCCTGTTTCGCGTTTTGCCCCGTGTCCTGTCCCTCGTCCTGACTCGCGTCCTGTCCCAGACCTGTTTCACGCCCTGTTCCTCGTTTTGTCCCACGTCCTGTCGCACCCTTTCTCACATATTTTTAATTAATTAGGCCATAATAAATCTTATTTAATAAGATAAGTATATGTTTAAGGGCCGATTATGACTAAAACTAAGGATACTAAAAGTAAACAAGCAGAAAAACTAAAAAAAAATATAGATGAGAATATAAAGATTTTTCAGGAAATATTTAAGGGCGACGACTACTTCATAACCAGAACTTTTACAAATCGGGAGGAAGGCCGCACCAAGTTTGCCCTTATGTATATTGATGGGATGATAGAAGCTGAGCTTGTTGATCAAAGCATTATCCAGCCTATCATTCAGAATCCCATACCCAAAGATTTCATGGGCAACATGGACTCTATACTAAATCGTGTTATATTATCAAATCAAGCAGAAAAAATCAGTGGCATAGATGAGCTTGTTATAAGGCTTACCCGTGGTGAAAGCGTGCTATTAATGGAGCACAGCAATGAGGCCCTTGTCATATCAGCTAAGGGCTGGAAATCAAGATCTATTAGCGAGCCCGAGAATGAAAAGACTCAAAGAGGTTCCAGGGAAGGCTTTTTAGAGGGCGTTCTTTTTAACATTTCCCTGTTGCGAAGAAGGTTTGCAACCCCCGACTTTAAGGTAAAGACTGTGGTTATCGGAACAGAAACCCGGACAGATGTGGCGGTTTGTTACCTTGACAGTATAGTTAATAAACAGATTCTGCAGGAATTGTTAGATAGACTGAACAAGATTGAATATGACGGGATTATTGCAGCAGGGTATGTTAGTGAATTTATTCAGGATTCACCTAAGTCAATATTCGAAACAGTCGGAGACACCGAAAGACCTGATACAGCTGCTGCGCAGTTGCTCAATGGACATATTGCCGTTATTGTGGATGGTACTCCTACAGTACTGATACTGCCCTTTTTGTTTGAGGATTATTTCAAAAATATCGAGGACGAGTATATAAATGTTTATTTTGCATCAGCCAATAAAATTGTCAGACTACTCAGCTTTATTATTACTACAATATTCCCGGCTTTTTATGTTGCCATTTTAACCTATCATCAGGAAATGATCCCATCCTTTTTACTTATCAGCTTATCGGGAGCCAGAGAGGGTATTCCTTTTCCCACAATTGTTGAAACCTTAGGATTGCTATTTGTTTTTGAGGTTATACGGGAGGCCGGGTTGAGGGTACCTCTCCAGATAGGCCAGGCCCTAAGTATCCTGGGCGCCCTCGTTTTGGGAACTGCGGCAGTTGAAGCAAGGATAGTAAGTGCGCCGGTGATTATAATTGTGGCATTATCAGGCATAACGGGGCTGATTAACACCAAGTTAAAGGGTCCGGCTATAATAATCAGATTTCTCTTCGTTATGATGGCAGGTTTTATGGGCCTGTACGGTATAATGTTCGGCATTCTGGGACTTGTTCTTCATCTTTGCTCTATCAGGTCCTTTGGCGTGCCGTATATGTTGACATATACATCATTAAGTCCGAAGGATATTAAAAATGTTTTCATGAGAGTTCCCTTAAAGGAATTGAAAAAGCGGCCAGCCTTTCTTAGTGGATGGAATAAGCAAAAGCAAAGTCAGCAGAGTAATGGAAAGGGGTAATATGAAAAAGATTGCAGCAATTATTTCTGTGCTTCTTATTATACCTTTATTAACCGGTTGCTGGGACTATAGGGAAGTTGACAAAATGGCCATAGTGGTAGGGTTTGCCGTTGATAAGGGTACTGAGCATGAGTATCGTGTTACCTATGAGATCGTAGATTTGTCCCAGATGCAGGCAGAGGGAACAGTAAAATCTGTGATAGTTGAGTCAGAAGGCGACACCTTTCTCGAGGCAGCAAGAAATGCCATAAGTAAGAATTTTCCTAGGCTCTATTCTGGGCATACCGTATGCATTATCATAAGTAAAGAAATTGCCTCGGAGGGCATATTAGAACTAGTTGATTTTATCTGCAGGGATGCCGAAACCAGGCTTAGCATACATCTGTTTGTATCAAGGGAAGAAACAGCAGGAGAGCTTCTGCAGGTCAAGCCTTTGGGGTCGGAGCTTTTATCGGTAGAAATAAACAGTATTCTGATGGAGCAAAAACACCTTGCAAAAGCCATTGCTTTACAAACATATGAGTTTATTAACTGTGTTCTTTGTGAAGGAAAGTCATGTGTCATGACAGCTCTGTGCATAGAAAAAAATGCAGAGGAAGAGGTAGTAAAAATATGTGGGTCGGGCATCTTCAAGGAGGAGAAGCTTTTGGGGTTTATTGGCGAGGAAGAAACCAAGGCCTTAAGCTTCATACTTGATAAGGTCGAAGGCGGGGTTATTGTTGCAAAGACTGGATCCGGAGAAGATGAGGACCGTTTCTCTTTGGAGATATTAAGCAATAGTACAAAAATAAAGCCTGTACTTAAGGATGAAAAGCTGTCAATTGAAATAGATGTTGAAACAGAAGTCAGGCTTGATGAGCATTTCTCAAAAGAGGATTTTGAAAATGAGAAGGGACTTGAAGAGTTGAGTAAAATAGCAGAGGAGCAGATGAAAACTGAAATGGAGACCCTGATTAATCAGATTAAAACTGAATTTGGATCAGATGTTTTCGGGTTTGGAAATTGTGTTTACAGAGATTATCCGGAACAATGGAAAAAAATCAAAGATAATTGGGATGAGGAGTTTAAAAACATAGAGGTCAAGATTAAGCCGAAAATTAAAATCTTGAACTCAGGCACACTTAAGAAATCCCCATTAAGATAGGAGAATGCAATATTGATTACTCTTACCTTTACAATATTTGGTTCAATATTTGCCAAAAAGGATCTAGTACCTCTTTATAAAAATGAAGAATGGGTTGGCTTCTTTCTATATTTAGCACTCTTGTGCCTGGGCTTAACTATAGCTATTTTATCTGATTTCAAAGTGCAAATACCAAACCCTATTGATCCAATAAGGAAATTAATTGAATTCATTCTGGGGATAGAAGAGTAAAACAGAAGGAAGGCTGAAAAGCTTTCTCATCATGGACAAAAGAGGGATTGATTCAATGCAGAAAGAGGTTATCAGTCAAAAACAGGCCATTATTATTATGTCAGCTTTTATAATTGGCAGTTCGTCGGTTGTAGCCGCTGGTTCAGATGCAAAGCAGGATTACTGGATAGCCTGGTTAATATCCATTTCTATGGGAGCAATCATTGTGGCTATATATGCACGAATATCAAAGCTGTATCCGCAAGAGGAGTTTCCTACTGTATTAAATACCTTATTCGGTAAAGTTGGGGGTACAATTATCAACTTGATTTATACCTGGTATGCCTTTCATTTATTCAGCCTGATACTAAGGAATTTTTCCGAGTTTGTGGGCATTGTATCCTTGAATCAGACCCCATCCTTTGTTTTTGGATATTTCGCAGCAGTACTGTCAATCTGGACAATCAGAAGCGGGTTCGAGGTAATTGGAAGAGTACTCTCCATATTCTTCCCGCTATTTATTATACTGGTGATAACAGTTGATCTGTTATCCATCAAGCTTTTTGATTTTGATAATTTAAAACCGGTTTTATATGATGGAATAGGGCCGGTTTTAAAATCATCCTTTGCTTTGTTTTCTTTTCCCTACGCTGAGACGGTTTTGTTTTTATATTTGATGGGCAGCATCCGAAAAACCAGCAGTCCCTATAAGATATACTATGCATCCCTTCTGCTTGGTGGCATTATTCTGGCGAGCATTTCCATAAGAACAATTCTGATTCTAGGGGTGCCAAACATATCAATACAAAAGTTTCCGATCTATAGCGCGGTCAGGCTGATTAATGTGGCAGACTTCTTACAGAGGATCGAGTCAACGGTAGCCATTTCATTTATAATCACCGGATATTCCAAGGGCAGCGTTTGTTTATATGTTACAACAAAGGGTTTATCAAGTGCGTTTAATATTAAGGATTATCGGAAGATGGTTGCACCAATAGGACTTTTAGCAGTGCTGTNTTCTATCTTTATATNTGAAAACGCAAGTGAAATGTTTTACTGGGCAACCGAAATAAATCCCTACTACACAATTCCTTTTCAAGTCATTATTCCAATCATAATCTGGATTACTGCTGAAATAAAAAGTAGAAAAAAAGCAGCTTGCACCTTATAACAGGGTAACCTCCCGAGGGCTTGTACAATATACTGATAATAGGAGGGGTGAAAAATCTCACTATCGGCATTCAAGGGGGGAGGTGAAATATATGTTTGCCTGCAAAAAGATACTATGTATTGGTTCTATCATTTTAGGTCTTATTTTAATAGGACTTGGTGTTTTCCTTCTTGCGTCTGGTTTTGCAATTGAGACAATTACTATAGGAGTTATCGTGGGTGGTATACTGCTGCTGATTTCTGGTTGCATTAAGAAATGCACAAATATTCCTGGATTACTTTGCATACTACTTACTCTTGTAACACTATTCTTAATAATTTCAGGCATTCTGGCAATTATATTTGTCGGAGCTTTATTTGAAGGATTAATATTAATTGGTTTAGGAGTTCTGGCTGCACTCCTTACAGCAATTTGTCTGATAAACAGATGCTGTTGCAGGGATGTCTACAGGGCAGAATGTTAATGCTCATAGAATGAGCGTTAAACCATGGGATAATGGGGCAAAGGCCCATTATCCCTTTTTAGTACATTTAACATATTTTCATATAACCATTGAAAATTAGGCATGTATTGTCATATAATAGAAATGACGCGACTTCTTTAGGTTTCCAGACATACAATTTAAAATCACATTTCAACCTTGTAGAGTAATTACACACATGCTATAGAAAGGTGAGGTATTAATATGGCAAGAGGCGGAGGAAGCCGAGGCGGCGGCGGTAGCCGTGGCGGCGGATTTAGCGGCGGTCGTAGCAGCGGTTTTGGCGGCAGTCGAAGTAGTGGAGCCCGGATGGGCGGCAGCAGCTCCAGAGGAAGAGGCGGCGGTTCTTCAAGTGGCTTTGGCAGGTCTTCCAGTGGCTTTAGATCAAGTGGTTCATATAGACCATATCCACCTCCACCACCGAGGCCTCCTCGTTATCATTGGTATAACAGACCATACAGGAGGACCAGAACGGTATATTATAATACAGGCAGAGGCTCAGGCTGTGCTACTTTTATTGCTACAATAATAGTAATCGTAGTATTAGTCATAGCACTTCAGTCCATGACCATGGGTAGCTTTTTATCCGGAATTACCTCGAGAGACATTACACCATCGACAATT
>JGI24712J26585_10004073_pt1 | contig 11291 bp, 10 predicted proteins | sample BioPla3DNA2_FD_26585 | JGI IMG/M metagenome (IMG submission 26585)
CAATACCTAAAGACAAAGGCGTAACATCCAATAATAGAACATCCTTTACTTCCCCAGTAAGTACCCCAGCTTGAATAGCTGCACCTAGTGCAACGCATTCATCAGGGTTAATTCCCTTATGGGGCTCCTTACCAGTTATTTTCATTATGGCATCTTGAACTGCGGGAATTCTTGTAGAACCTCCCACTAATATAACCTTATCTAATTCCTGAGGTTCTAAGCCAGCATCCTTTATTGCAGAAATTGTAGGGTCAACAATTCTTTCTACTACGCTAGCAGTTAATTCATCAAATTTTGCTCTAGTTAAGTTTAAATCCAAGTGCTTAGGTCCAGTTGCATCAGCTGTTATAAAAGGCAAATTAATATTAGTAGTCATAACACTTGAAAGCTCAATTTTAGCCTTTTCAGCTGCTTCCTTTAGTCTTTGTAATGCCATTTTATCTTGTCTTAAATCTATTGAGTTAGTTTTTCTAAATTCCTCTGCCAAATAGTCAATAATTTTATCATCAAAATCATCCCCACCTAGTCTATTATCACCCTTGGTTGCTAAAACCTCAAAAACCCCGTCTCCTAATTCTAGAATAGATACATCAAAAGTGCCCCCACCTAAGTCAAATACAAGAATTTTTTGATTGTCTTCTTTATCTAAACCATAAGACAAAGAGGCAGCAGTTGGTTCATTGATTATTCTTAGAACTTCTAAACCTGCAATCTTTCCTGCATCCTTAGTGGCCTGTCTTTGGGTATCACTAAAATATGCTGGAACTGTAATAACTGCTTGAGTAACCTTCTCCCCTAAATACTCTTCCGCATCTTGTTTTAATTTTTGGAGTATCATAGCTGAAATCTCCTGGGGAGAATAGCTTTTATCATCTATCTTAACCTTATAATCAGATCCCATTTCCCTTTTTATAGACAATATAGTTCTTTCTGGATTTGTAACAGCCTGTCTTTTAGCCAGCTGACCAATCAATCTTTCATTATCCTTAGAAAAGGCAACTATAGAAGGAGTAGTTCTATTCCCTTCAGCATTTGGTATAACGACAGGTTCTCCACCCTCCATTACTGCAACACAAGAATTAGTAGTTCCTAAATCAATTCCTATAACTTTACTCATTTACAAAAACCTCCTTAATCATTCCTATTAAATATTATTTTTCATGAACACAAACCTTAACAACACTTGCCCTTATAACCTTGTCTTTTAGTTTGTATCCTTTTTGTAAAACATCTATTATTATATTATCTTCGCAATCTTCTATATGTTCTTGGGCAATAGCATGGTGAAAATTAGGATCAAAATTCTCACCAAGGGCGGGGATTTCTTCTACTCCTTCCCTTTCTAACACTTGGATTAATTGTTGAAAAACCATCTCTACCCCTTGAATATAACCATAATTATTATCCCCTATTTCCTTGAGGGATACTAAAGCCCTTTCGAAATTATCCAATACAGGAAGAATATTTCCTACTATATCTCTTACAGCATTAGTATAGGCTTCACTTTTTTCTCGGGCCACCCTTTTCTTATAATTATCAAAATCTGCCCTTAGTCTTAATAGTCTTTGCTCCTTTTCTTCAATGTTGGCTTCTAATTCCTTAACAATTTCCTCCATATCTACGGAGTCTTGTTCCTCCTCTTTCTTGTCATCCACCTCTGCTTGGATTATTTCCTCTTCTTCCAGAACTTCTTGTTCATTATTATTATTTAGTTCTTGTTGCATTTTTTCACCTCTTGCTATATTTTATATAAAAGGGTAATTACCATTTAATCAATTAATGTTCTTTTAACCAATTCATTTAATTGGCCAGTCAAATGATTTAAAAGTCCAACTACCCTACTATATTCCATTCTCGTAGGACCAATAACTCCAATAGTACCTAAAGTTCTTCCATTTAATTGGTAGGTAGCTGTTATTAGACTACACTCCCTAACCTCATCCATCTTATTCTCTGATCCTATAGTAATATTTATTCCATCATCCGTACCAGAAGATAGTAATTGAACTAAGATATTTTTTTGTTCCCATAGGTCTATGAACTCCTTAGCCTTTTCCAAATCCTTAAATTCAGGGAAGTTAAATATATTGGTAATTCCATTGGTATATACCTTAATGCCATCATTATTAGACAAGGTATCTTTTATAATGGGTATTATATCCCTTAATAGAATTCTTTCTTCTTCATTAAGAACATTTAATATATCAAATACTTCCTGCTCAAATTGTAAAATACTAGACCTCCGTATAAGCTCATTTAAAACATTACTGATCTTAATTAGGGTATCACTATTAATTTTTTTATCTATATTAATAACAACATTCCTAACTACACCTTCTTTACTAATAATAACCATAAGTATCTTATCCTCTTGTAGGGGAACCAATTGAATATGTTTTATTGATGCACTACAAAGTTGAGGTGTTAAGGCCAGTGATGTGTAATTAGTAAGATTGGATAAAATTTTGGAGGTTTGGGAGATTATCTTATCTAGCTCTCCTACATGGCTTTCATACTCTTTATTGATAGTCTCTTCAATAACCTTGTTTATCTTTTCTACCTTCATTAATTGGTCAACATAAATACGATAGGCCTTATCTGAAGGAACTCTACCAGAAGATGTATGGGGTTGCTCTAAAAATCCCATTTCCTCTAAATCTGCCATTTCATTCCTAATGGTGGCAGGACTTATTCCCAAATTATATTTTTTTGCTAATGTCCGTGAACCAACCGGCTCAGCAGTAGCTATATAATCCTTAATAATAGCATATAAGATTTTCATCTTTCGCTCCCTAATATCCAAAATATCACCTCCCNTTCTTGTTAGCACTCAATAGTTGTGAGTGCTAATTCTTGATATAAAAATACCATTACTTTTATAATTTGTCAATACCTTTAATGGGTATTTATAGAAAAGATTGAAAAACATAATTTGCAAAGTCCAATCCTTTGGATGTAAGGGCTATATTTTCTCCTTTTTTTATTAAATTTTCTCTTACTAATTTATCTAAAGTCTTACCATATCTAGACTCAATTTTCTCTCCATAGGTATTGAAAAAATCTCTAGCAGAAATACCTTGGATTTTCCTAAGCCCTAAGAATATATATTCCTCTATTAGGTCTTCTTTGCTTAATTTATTAACACTTGAAATTGGTAATTGATTATTAGCCAGGGACTCTATATATTTTTCTACTGAATTATAATTTGAAAACCTATTATTATTTAAAAAGGAATGGGCAGAGGAACCTATGCCTATATATGGTTTAACATCCCAATAAATCAAATTATGTATACATTGAAAACCTTCTTTGGCAAAATTTGATATTTCATAATGATTATAGCCCTGGGATGTCAAAAATTTTTTTGTATAATAATACATTTCCCGTTCTAAATCTTCATTGATATTAATTCTTCCCTTTCTATATAATTCATAGAAAGGGGTTCCCTCTTCTATAATTAGGCTATAACATGATAAATGGGTAGGTTGTAACCTTACTACCTCTTCTAAAGTTTCCTGCCAATCCTCCATAGATTGGTTGGGTAATCCAAATATTAAATCAATATTTATATTATTAAAACCAATTTCCCTAGCATTATTAAAGGCCTGAAGAAATTGTCTTTTGGTATGAATTCTACCCAAATCATTTAATAGTCTATCTTGGGTAGTTTGAACTCCTATACTTAATCTATTAATGCCCCCTTCCTTATAATCTGATAGTTTAAAAAAATCATAGGTCCCTGGATTCCCTTCCAATGAAATTTCCGCATTATTTATAATTGTAAAATTATTCCTAATGGTTTCCATAATTTCTATTATATACTTAGAATCAATATAGGTAGGGGTGCCTCCACCTATAAATATAGTCTTAACTATAATATCTGGATATTTTATAGCTATTAGTTGAATTTCTTTCTTTAAGGCAATAATGTAGGGAGTAATCATCTCTTCTAAATTGGAATAGGAAGGAAAGTCACAATAATAGCACTTTTTTGCACAAAAAGGAATGTGGATATATAATCCACAATAATTATTCACTCTACCACCTCTAATTTAATTTTAAAACAGACATAAAGGCTTCTTGAGGCACTTCCACATTACCCACTTGACGCATTCGCTTTTTCCCCTCTTTTTGCTTTTCTAATAATTTTCTCTTTCGGGAAATATCTCCTCCATAGCATTTAGCCAATACATCTTTTCTTAGGGCTCTTATAGTTTCCCTTGCAATAATTTTTCCCCCTATGGCTGCCTGTATGGGTATCTCAAACATTTGTCTAGGTATAACTTCCTTAAGTTTTTCTGCTATTGCTCTACCCCTGGTATATGCCTTGTCCTTATGGACTATAAAGGATAAAGCATCTACTATTTCAGAGTTTAATAAAATATCCAGCTTTACTAAAGAAGATCTTTCATAGCCCTTTAATTCATAGTCAAAGGAAGCATAACCCTTTGTCCTAGATTTTAGTGCATCAAAAAAATCATAAATAATTTCATTTAATGGCAGGTCATACTCTAAGACCACCCTTGTTTCTTCAATATAATTCATGGTTTTATAAGTCCCTCTGCGCTCCTGACATAATTCCATAACTGACCCTAAAAATTCAGTGGGAGCCATTATAGATGCTTCCACAATGGGTTCTTCCATATAATCAATTTCCATTGGAGGAGGCAGATTTGTAGGATTGTCCACCCAAATAATTTCCCCATCAGTCTTTACTACTTTATATATTACGCTAGGAGCAGTAGTTACTAAGTCAATATTATATTCTCTTTCCAGCCGTTCTTGAATTATTTCCATATGCAATAGGCCTAAAAATCCACAGCGAAAACCAAATCCTAGAGCAATAGATGTTTCTGGTTCAAATAGCAATGCTGCATCATTTAATTGGAGTTTATCTAAGGCATCCCTTAAGTCCTCATATTTTGCCCCATCTGCTGGATAAATGCCACAATAAACCATAGGATTAATTTTCTTATAGCCTGGCAATGGCTCTGTCGCAGGATTATCAGCATCTGTTATAGTATCTCCCACCCTTGTATCCTTCACATTTTTTATACTGGCCGCTACATAGCCAACTTCACCAGCATTCAATTCATCTACCGGCATTAATGAAGATGCGAATAACCCCACCTCATTTACTTCAAATACACTACCGGTGGACATCATCTTAATCTTAGAATCCTTCCTTATGGTCCCTTCCTTTACCCTAATGGAGGCAATAACACCTCTATAAGAATCATAGTAAGAATCAAATATTAGCGCTTTTAAAGGTGCATTTATATCTCCTGTAGGTGGTGGAACATTCTTTACTATGGATTCTAATACACTTTCAATTCCAGTACCTTCCTTTGCAGATATCAAAGGGGCTTCCTTAGCTTCTACTCCTATTACTTCAGTAATTTCTTCCTTAATTCTTTCAGGATCAGCATTGGGCAGGTCTATTTTATTAATTACTGGTATAATTTCTAAATCATTATCTATTGCCAGATATACATTTGCAAGAGTTTGAGCTTCTATACCCTGGGCTGCATCCACAACTAAAATTGCACCCTCACAGGCAGCAAGACTTCTGGATACCTCATATGTAAAGTCCACATGACCTGGAGTATCAATTAAGTTTAATAAATATTCTTGGCCGTCCTTAGCCTTATAAACCAATCTAATGGCTTGAAGCTTTATGGTGATTCCCCTTTCTCTCTCTAAGTCCATATTATCTAAAACTTGGTTAGCCATATCCCTTTGGGAAATTACTCCTGTCCTCTCAATTAACTTATCAGCTAAGGTGGATTTTCCATGATCAATATGGGCTATAATACTAAAATTTCTAATATTCTCCTGTCTATTTGATGACATTTATTTTCCTCCTTGGAATAAACCCTGAATGATTCCATATAATAATCTTAGTTAAAATCTATAAGGTATTATAACATAAAACCGGATAGTTTGTCCTTACAAACCTTACTACCTTCAAGGGTATACTTAATATATTGGGTGCAAAATGTCACTGATAATTGCCATGGTGAGTATAGTCCCATCATCTAAGTTTTAGTTTTCTCCAAGATATACTAATGCTACTTTCCACTATTGGCTTTCCACCTATCCCTTATCTCTATAAAAAAATCTATAGGAAGTTCTATCTTTTNACCAAAAAATACAATTCCTAGGGTATTAGTATCAACATCTTTTTCTATGGAAAATATCTTATTGGTCTTGGTAGCATCTACTAATGAATAATAGATATTATTAATATGGCTTATAGAGATAAATACAAGGATAATTGCAAGTAAGATAAGTAGACAAAATCTCCTTTTATTACGTCTTAAGAGTCTATTTCTTTCCATCCTGGTTAACAAATCCATCACTCCGCTAATCATTTGTTTGTATTTTTTGACAAAATCTATAAGTTTATACTTAACCTTCTAATTCAATAATAATTTCTCCTAGTACTTTTGCTAAAGGTTTAGAAGCTTCTAATGCTTCCTCTAAGGTGTTTAAATTACTACCTACCTCTAAAAGAGCTGCATAATCAGAGACAAATTGATTATATTTTCTATTATCTCTGCTCAATAGCCCTCTTGTAATGCCTGGATATTTTTTATTAAGTTGATTCTCAATATTTTGGGCAAAACTTAGATTTTGTCTATGATTAAAATTATCATTTCCAACTACCATCATAACCTTTGCAACCTTCTGTTCTCCAAATACTGATACACAATTTTCCCTATTTTTCTTGGTATCTTTAAGTCCATCCCTATGAATATCAAAAACATATTTAATAGTTGGATTTTCCTTTAATACCCTCTCTACAGTCTTTAATGAGCGGGTATATGAGCCATCATAGCTTGGATAGTCATGGACAGTAGTATCATGTAAAACCTGTATACCATATTCATTATTTAAAATGTTTTTTATTTCTTCCCCTACCCTAGCAATATTTTTATTCTTGTCTAGGGTTCTCCAAGGGCTAATATATTCTATCTTAGTTTTAGAAGAAGAAGTATAACTCTCAGTGGTATGGGTGTGATATATTAACACCAGGGGCTGGTTATTATTTATCTTTACATTTGTAGGTTTTATATCTTCTATTACCTTTTCACTATCATCGATAGTCACAGATGAAAGTTCATCATAGATGGCAATTTGGTCTTCCAATGTTATTTTTACATCATCTGGTTCATAAATTTCTAACAATGGAATTTGTGTGCATAATAAGGTTTTAGGATCTCTTAAATTAATTTTCGTTGTCATAGAAAATATAGATAGAAATAAATTATTATCCTTTCCCTTATACCCCAACTCCATCATAGGGATAGTTTTTTTAAAAATTAATTTTAAAAAATCAAGGGATAATTTATTAACTTGTTCATTTTTAGTAATATTATTAGGGAATATATTATTCTGATTATCAACTTCTACAATTTCATCTTCCTGAAATTCCTGTGCTGTTCTTCTAATATTATCCGCTAATATACTACCCTGATATCCAATTGCCAATAGTAGAGATATTATTAAAAACCAGAAAATAATGTTAAATTTATTATCCACATATCCACCCCTTTTCTATTACTATATCTTTATACATTATTCCAAGTATATAAAATTTATTCTTTATAAAATTTAGCAAAACAAAACTTCCCCAATTAAGGGGAAGTCTTATTAGTTTACATATCTATTTACATCACTTAAATCTATTCCTGGGTGGAGAGCAATATTTAGCCCATTTGCCACCACAACAGAAATATCATTTATTATTAAATCCACTTCCTTAGGGGTAACCATTAAATCCCCTACATAAGGGTGAAGAATTTGCTTAATAAGTAAATGTTTTTCTTCCCTATTGATTTCCTTTAACATATTATAAAACTCTTTTCCCTTAGCAGATTCTTCTATCATAGCATCTAACATTAAATCTATTGTATCATTAGCCAAAGTGGTGGCATCTACCACTGTTGGTACACCTATTGCTATTACAGGAACACCTAAAGTTTCTTTATTTAATGCCTTTCTCTTATTCCCAACCCCTGATCCAGGGCTAATACCAGTATCGGCAATTTGAATAGTAGTATTTACCCTTTCCATTCTCCTTGAAGCTAGAGCATCTATTGCGATCACCTGATCAGGCTTAACCTTTTCAACAACACCTTTTATTATTTCTCCAGTTTCAATTCCTGTGAGGCCCAATACACCTGGCGCTACTGCACAAACTGGTGTTAATTCTTCATCAACCATATCTGGGATATTTTCCAAAAGATGTCGAGTCACCATTAATCGGGAAATTACTTTAGGGCCTAAAGCATCTGGGGTTATATTCCAATTTCCCAAACCTACCACTAGGGTAGTGGCATCTTTATTTATCCCATCTTTTACTATCTCTCGTAATTCAATTGCCATAACCTTAGCAACTTCCTCTTTAAATTCCTCACCCTGATCTCTTATTTTAGGAATTTCCAAGGTAATATAGTTTCCTATAGGCTTACCCATAATTTTTTCCCCTGCTTTTTTATCAATCTGTACCCTGGTAATTTTTATATTATCTTTTGCCTCCTGGTTGATTATTACCCCTGGTATTTCTTCATGAATCATTTCCCTAGCTTCAATAGCTAAGTCTGTCCTTATGTTTTTGTTATTTATTTTCTCCACCTCCTCATCTTTAGTATTTTCCACAACAATATAAATAATTCTATAAATTATAAAGAATAAACCCTTTGAAAAAAGGTATAATAGAAATAATTTGGCAGAGGTATCCAGTATTGATTGATTTTTATTTTTAAACATGATAAAATTAATCCTGTTATAAAGGGATTGAGGGGGTGAAGAAATGGCAAATATTAAATCCGCTATAAAGAGAGTAAGGGTGGCTGAATTTAAAACAAATCGAAATAAAATGGTCATGTCCAATTTAAAAACTACTATTCGTAAATTCAATAATGCAGTTGAAAATGAAGATAAAGAGCTTTCTAAAGAGCTTTATAGAGAAGTAACAAAAAAATTAGATAAAGCTGCTTCTAAAGGTATAATTCATGCAAATACTGCTGCTAGAAGAAAAAGTAATCTTGCAAAAAAAATAAAAACTCTTTAGTTAAAGATACAAAGCGTACAAGAAGGTGTGCGCTTTATATTTTTCCTATTTATTTGGTATATTCAAAGACTAACATCTCTAATGCTAATTTTATTTCTAATTTTCCAGTTTTTATCTTTAAATCTACTTTAGAAATATCTTCTAAAGCTTGTTTCAATATATCTTCTTTAAAGAAATTACTTTGGGATAAGCCTTTACCTACTATAAAGGGCGCTAAACTCAGTTTACTGGCAATTAAATCCTGGGAATAGCCTTTCTCCCTAAGTTTTTTACATTGAATTAGAATTCTAAACTGTCTTGCTATCATATTCAAAATCATAAAAGGACTTTCTCCACCCTTTAACATTTCATTTAAAAGCCTAAGGGCAGTTATTTTATCTTTTTTCCCTATAGCATCCATCATTCTAAAAATATCATTTTCCAAACTTCTAGTAATAAGGCTATCTATATCTTCTTTAGTTATTTCCTTCCTATTGCCAATATAATTAATAATCTTATCCACTTCATTATCTATATCCATTAGGGTTTTTAAACTATTTTTCAATAAATAGCCTGTATTTTCAATAAATAAAAGCAAAACTGATTTTTTTATAGTCTTACCTTTTCTAATAATCCTATTTTTCAACCATTTTTCCAGTTGATAAGGTTTAAGTCTATCAAACTCAATTATTTTACCATATTTATTAATTGTCTTATAAAGTTTTTTCCTTTTATCTACATTCTTAGATTGCCAAAATACTAGACAGGTAGTGGGAGAAATATTTGTTAGATAATTTGCTATATCCTCTGCCTCTCTTTCACTACCCTTAGATTCTCCTCCTTGTAAATAGTTATAGTCTTTAATAATTACCAATCTACAATCTTCCATAAAAGGCAAGGTTTCACAAGAGTTTATTATTCTTTCAGCAGTTATATGCTCCCCTTCCATATACTCATAATTCAGATTTTTATAATTAGGGGATAATACCCCCTCCACTAAATTATCAACAAATTCATTACATAGGTATTGTTCCTGCCCAAATATAAGATAAATATTTTCAAATTTCATTAAGAGTCACATCCCTTTTATCCATTCAAGTATTCCCCTATGGCCATGTAAATCTGATATGCAATAGAATACCTAAATTTGTCCTTTTTTAATAAATTATAGTCTTCTTTATTGCTTATGAAGCCATTTTCCACAATTACTCCAGGGCTTTTTGTGTTTTTTAAAATATAATAGGTCCCACCTCTAGATTTATTATGCTTTTTATATCTATAATATTTATTGAATTCTGTATTTAATCTTTTCTGAATATATTTTGCCAATTCTTTTGATGGTTCTGATTGGTTATAATAGAAAACAATAGGTCCTTTTATGCTTTTATCCTTTGGGAAAGAATTTACATGTATACTAATAAATAAATCCGCCTTATTATGGTTTATAATATTAACCCTAGCGTTTAAATCCCTTCTATTTCTAGTATCCTTTATAGTACTAAGTTTGCTTAGTTCTATATCCTTATCTCTGGTAATTATACAGTTAGCCCCTGATTCATCTAAAAGTTCCTTTAAGTATTTTCCTATTGCTAGATTAATATCCTTCTCCATTAAACCACCAGAACTAACAGCCCCACCATCTACTCCTCCATGACCTGGATCAATCACAATAGTTTTATTAATAAAATAATTACTACTATATTTAAATGTAGGAACATCTATATCATTTCTAATGTAAATTAATATATTAAAAAAAATTATAATCGCTAATAAAATAATTAGTTTTTTAATGTATTTCTTTGATATATAAAAAATATCCATAATTGCCTCCAGAATTCCTTTATTATTGATAAAATATTATCATTATTATTTTTTATGCCGCCAGCATAGTTTTTAATTAATGTAATGTCTAACCCTTATCCAATCACCATTGGTAATCACTTCAACAGCTCCATCTTTATCTGTTCTGTATATTCTAATAGAAATATCCTCCAATAATTTTACTACATCTGGATTAGGATGATTAAAGTTATTGCTTTCACCAACAGAAATAATAGAAATTCTGGGTCTTACCCCAGCTAGAAATACTTCACTAGAAGAAGTATCACTGCCATGATGAGGAACTTTTAAAACATCCGCTTTGATATTTTTCTCCATATCAATTAAAGTATTTTCTGTCTCCTCTTGGATATCGCCGGTAAAAAGAAATGAACTATTATTGTAATCTAGTCTG
>JGI24712J26585_10004078_pt1 | contig 11274 bp, 8 predicted proteins | sample BioPla3DNA2_FD_26585 | JGI IMG/M metagenome (IMG submission 26585)
AATTAAAAATTTTCTTTATCTGTAAATGGTTGACAAAATTGTAATTAACTCATCAACATCTATGTTCTTTTCTACTGTATATCTCCCATATATTAACCTTTTTGTTAGTTTTCTTTCTTGTACTCTTTTATTAAAGACACTCGCCTCCACTAGACCCTTTTTTTGTAATAACTTACCTATTTGTTCAGAATTCATACCTCTATCTATATAAAAGGTTACTTTTTCCCCGCTATTACTTTCTTCATTTGAAAAACTATTTTCTAACTCTACTTCAAATCCTTCATTAACTTTATTATCCATCATATTAGAAGATTCTTCTTTGCCCTTGTCAATTTCTGTAGGTTTTCCTTTATTTATGGGTTTTGTTTTTTTATCAACTATATTCTTATTTTCAGAAAATTCATTCTTTGTTTTTTCGTTAAAACTTTCTTCAAATATTTCTTCTGCCCCTTTAACTGTCTCTTGACTTAATGTTTCTTTAGATTCTTCTTTCTCCTCAGTAATTTCTTTTTTTTCTTTTTCCTCCTCTAATAACCTTTCATTTTTTATTTCTTCTCTTTTTTCTTCTAATAAATTCTCCACAAAAACCACTTGTTTTTCTAACTCATTTATCTTTTCCCTATTTTTAGTCCTTGCATCAAAAAAAGCATAAAAAATTAAAATAGCACCGAATATTAACATTATAAAGGCTAGATTTTTTTTACTCATCATACACCCCCCAAAATCACTACTACATAATCCATCTGTGGATTATAAACATATGAAAATTGATTAATTTCTTTACCTGAAAGCCTTACTGCATCTTTCAAAGCTCCCTTTACAAATTTTTCATCATGGCTAAAATTAATCATTCTAAAGGAAACTAATTCATTTCCATTTTTTATCGCATTATTTATTATTTTAAAAACATCTTCTTTATTATAGGCAACAAGCCCTTCATAAAAATAGTAATTATACTTGTCCGAATCGCATACAGGGTAGTTTGACCTGTCCCAAATATGGCTGCTTGATATATCTTTATCCTTTACTAAAAAATAAGTATATATTTTACTCTCAATTCCATTATTATATTCTGGATCATCCCAAGTCGGATCGATATGGTAAAATTCTTTCTCAATTTCAACAATATTCCATGTGTGAAGTACTCCATCTGCAGTACCATATACAAGCATGGAATTAATTCCAAATTCATCTAGTATTAACTTTAATGCTTTTGCATATCCATCACAAACAGCTACTCCGTTTATTATAGCCCCATAGGCATCATGGGACTCACTAAATAAATGTAGGTTATTTTCATTGATGGAAAAATCATAACTTGTATTTTCTATTATATAATCATGGGCTGCCTTAATCCTTCTATAATCATCAGAAAACTCATTAGAAATACCTGCTGCTATTTCCTTAATACTACTTTTCAATAAGTTTCGTTTTTTATCAAGTTCATTTTTAGGTATTTCGTATAGAATTTTTAAGCGAAAAGGCCTAAGTTCTGTGCCTTTTAAATAAATAGAAGATGCTGAACTCTTTTGAGCCCTTTCAACTTCCCTCATAATATCTTTATTATCCATGTAAAAAGCTTCTGGAAAAAGAATAACATTTTCTTTGCCTTCACTTAGGGCATCAGAAACTTTTAAATAGACATTATTTTCACTTGGAGAATCATTTTTATCTAAGTTCTGAAAAAAAATAAATCCTATTAAAAAAAAACCTATTACTAAGCATGTGATAATTATAGTTTTAAATATTTTCATATTTGAGATAGTTCATCCTTATATAATTCATATTGTTCATCAGAAAAAACACAGAAAAGAACTTCCACAAGATGTGTAGACTTAGAAAGAAAATCTAACACTACTTTGGTAGAAATTTCAACTGCTTCTTTCTTTGGAAAACCATAAACTCCAGTTGAAATTGAAGAGAAGGCTATATTGTTGAGCTTATTCTCTTCTGCAAGCTTTAGCGAAGAAAGGTAGGCTGACTTTAAATCTTCCCTGTCCTTTGCCTTATCAGAAAAAACTGGACCTACAGTATGTATTACATACTTAGAAGGTAGCTTGCCTCCTGTAGTAATCTTAGCATCCCCTGTAGCACATCCACCAATCTTTTTGCATTCTTCCAAGATTTCACTTCCACCAGCCCTATGAATCGCCCCGTCAACTCCACCACCACCAAGTAATGTGTTATTTGCAGCATTAACTATGGCATCAACCTTTAGTTTTGTAATGTCCTCTTTAATAACACAAATCTTTTTATTAATTTTTTCAATACAATACATATATTTTCACCCCCTAATTAAAAAGACCCCGGAGGGCCTAAGTAAATCTATAAGCCGTGTTCTGTATTGGATGTTCATCTATCTTGGCTTAAAGTTACCATTAAGCTCTAGCGACCTACCTCTGAATATAAGCGGGCAACCTATTCAACTTGGTCTTGCTCCGAATGGGGTTTACACGAACGCTCAGTTGCCAAAGCGTCAGTGAGCTCTTACCTCACTTTTTCACCCTTACCAATTGGCGGTTATTTTCTGTTGCACTTTCCTTGGGGTCGCCCCCACCGGATGTTATCCGGCATTCTGCCCTATGGAGCACGGACTTTCCTCATGTTACCATGCGAACATCTGATTTACTTAAATAAATTATAGCATAGAGAGAATTTTAATGCAAGAAGTCATTCATTTCTTGTAAGCTGACCTACTTTGTGGTATGATTTCTGAAAAGGAGTGTACTATGGAACTATTATCACCAGCAGGAAGTATGGAAGCCTTAAAAGTTGCTGCATCTAAAGGGGCAGATGCGGTTTATTTTGGTGGAACAAGCTTTAGTGCTAGGGCTTCAGCAAAAAACTTCTCAGAAGAAGAAACTAAAGAAGCAATTGATTATTTGAAGTTAAGGGGAGTAAAGTCATATATTACAGTCAATACTCTCTATAAGGATACAGAGATAAAAGAAGCTGCCCTCTTTGCACAAAAGGTTTACGAAATGGGGGCGGATGCCTTAATTGTTCAAGACTTAGGACTGGCTTATATATTAAGAAAGCTTGCTCCTGAAATACCCTTGCATGGAAGTACACAGATGACTATTAATAACTTACAAGGAGCACAGTTTCTAGAAAGATTAGGCTTTAAAAGGGTTGTTTTGGCAAGGGAGACACCTTTAAGAGAAATAAAAAATATTATCAATAATTCTGATATAGAGATTGAAGTTTTTACTCATGGAGCTTTATGTATTTCCTATTCAGGCAACTGTTTAATGTCATCCTTCATTGGTGGTAGGAGTGGCAACAGGGGCAGATGTGCCCAAGCCTGCAGATTACCTTATAGGCATTTAAACAATCAAGGAGAAGAGCTTGGACAAGGCTACCTATTAAGTCCAAAAGACCTCAACCTTTTAGTATATGTTGATGAATTAAAGGGAATAGGTATTCATTCGTTAAAAATAGAAGGTCGAATGAAAAGACCTGAATATGTTTCTTTAATAACTGAAAAATATAGGAAGGCTATAGATTTTGGTTCAAAGTCTATTACTAAAAAAGATAGTAATGAAGTAACGCAAATATTCAATAGGGGTTTCACCAAAGGTTTATCTATGGGCGACTTTGGCGAAACTTTAATGAGTATTGAAAGACCAGACAATAGAGGAACCTTACTTGGTGAGATTTTAAGATTTGGAAAAAAGATAACTGTAAAACTTTTTGAAGACTTAGAGATTGGTGACGGAGTCGAGTATGAGAAAAAAAATGGCTATGGTGGATTTAAGTCAAATGTATCTGGAAGTAAGGGAGATTTGATAGAAATTACAAGACCTATAGACATTTTAAAAAACTCTAAATTATATAAGACTTCTTCAATTTCTTTGTTAAATAAAGCAAATGAGTTTATAAACAAGAAAAGACCAGTAAATATAAAATTTTATGCAAAAGCAAACGAGCCTTCGAAATTAGAAATATTTCTTATAGATGAAAAAATTACAGCAAAAGTAGTAGGAGATATTGTGGAAGAAGCAATTAATAATCCACTTACAGAAGATAGGATAAAAGAAAACCTTTCTAAACTTGGAGATACACCATATACATTAAATGATATTGATGTAAAAGTAGAAGGTAATATCTTTTTACCTATTTCTAAGTTGAATGAACTGAGAAGAAATGGAATTGAAAAGCTTAATGAAAATATTTTATTTACCAATAGAACAATTAATAAATTAATTCTTCCCAAATTAAAAAATAGAAATAAAAACCTATCTAAACTTCATGTAAGCGTGAAAAACGAAAGTCAGCTAAAAGCTTTAAATCCTAACAAGCTAGATAGGTTAATTGTTAATTTCCCGGAAGGGTTAAATCAATATAATAAATTTAATACCAATAATGTTGAAGTATTTTATGAAATACCTTCAATAATGTATAAGGAAGATTTTGATTTTCTTGAAAAAGAATTGAGAAATAAAAACTTTGACGGTTTTGTATGTCAAAATCCCGGTGCAATTGTATTTGTAAGAGAAAAGTTCAGTGATAAAAAAATTATTGGTGGCCCAGCACTGAACGCAATGAATTCATATGGCTTAAACTTCTTCAAAGAGTACACAGATGAAATTTCTCCTTCTATAGAGTTGACTATAAAGGAGATTGAAGGACTGGAAACGGAAGAAAATTTGGAATTATTAGCATATGGATACCCCCCACTAATGATTATGGACTACTGTCCTGTTTCAATAAAGAATGAATGCAAAGACAATAATAACTGTGATGTTTGTAATGTTGGGAATGGCTACCTTCTAGATAAAAAGGGCTACCGTTTTCCATTTGTTAGAGAAAATAAAAGAACAATTATTTATAATGGATCACCTATTGTAATGCTTGATAATATTGAAAAGCTTAGAAATCTTTGTGACTCTATAAGGCTATCTTTTACCATAGAAAATAAGCTAATTGAGGAAATCCAAGAAGCATATTATGATTATCTAAATAATGATATTGATTATCACGATACTCAAGAAGTTTTAACCGAAATTAAAAGGATAACTGGTGCAACTAATGGTCACTATTTTAGAGGTATAGAATAATGAATGAAAGAGCATTGAAAACACTTGAATTTAATAAGATATTAGAGATGCTTAAGGGTGAAACTGCATCAAACTTAGCAAAAAAACTTGTAGAAGACCTTGTGCCTTATGATAACTTAGAAGAAGTAGAAGCTAGACAAGAAGAAACTGAAGAAGCTCTAAAACTACTATTAAACAAGGGGGAACCTAACCTTTCTGGTGTAGGAAACATCAAGCCAGAAACAAAAAGAGCTAAGATGGGTGGAGTACTCACTCCAGGAGGTCTATTAAAAGTTTCAGAATCTCTAAGAACTTCAAGACAAATAAAGAATTATGGAAATGAAGCAGTGGAAGAAAATCAAATTTTCCCTGTAATAGCAGAACTTATTGAAGGTCTCTATATGAATCCTAGTATTGAAAATGAAATAGCAAATGCTATTATTGGAGAAAATGAACTGTCTGATAATGCCAGCCCAAAACTACGGTCCATAAGGAAAAGAATTATTAAACAAAACGAAGACATAAGGACAAAAATCAACTCGATAATTAATTCAGCCCAAAACAAGAAACATTTTCAAGATAATATTGTCACAATAAGGGAAGGTCGCTTCTGTGTACCTGTGAAAAGTGAAAGCAAGGGAGCAATCCCCGGTATTGTCCACGACATGAGTTCTTCTGGACAAACCCTCTTCATAGAACCTAGTCAGATAGTCAATATGAATAATGAATTAAGAGAGCTAGAGGTCGAAGAAAGGGCGGAAATAGAAAGAATACTTGCAGAACTATCTGAAATGGTTGCAGAAAGGGCTGATGAAATTGAAGGAAATCAAGACTTACTTGTGAAATTAGACTTTATCTTTGCTAAGGGTAAGCTTGCTATTAAGATGAATGGAACAAGACCAAAATTAAACTTTAAAGGTTATATTAACTTAAAAAAAGCTAGACATCCTCTGCTCACAGGTAATGTTGTACCAACCGACATTTATATTGGAGATGAATTTACAACTCTTGTAATTACAGGACCAAATACCGGTGGTAAGACTGTAACATTGAAAACTGTTGGCTTATTATCCATTATGACCATGGCAGGTCTACATATTCCTGCTATGGAGTCATCAGAAATGGCAGTATTTAACGAAGTATTTGCAGACATAGGAGACGAGCAAAGCATAGAGCAAAGTTTATCAACCTTCTCTTCCCACTTGGTGAATATAATAAGTATTATGAAAAACTTAAGAGCAAATAGCCTAGTCCTATTTGACGAACTAGGAGCAGGAACTGACCCTACCGAAGGTGCTGCCTTAGCTATGGCTATATTAGACTACCTGCTAAAAATTAAGGTAAGAACTATTGCAACAACCCACTACAGCCAGTTAAAGCTCTATGCACTTACTACTGAAGGTGTAAAAAATGCTTCTGTGGAATTTGATGTGGAAACCTTAAGTCCAACATACAGATTATCTATCGGAGCACCAGGTAAGTCAAATGCCTTTGAAATCTCAAAGCGACTTGGACTTTCAGACCATATAATAGAAAATGCTAAAAAACTTATAGACTCAGAAAATATAGAATTTGAAGATGTCCTCTCTGCTTTAGAAAGAGATAGAAAGCTGGCAGAGGAAAATAGACAAAAGGCAGAAAGAACACAAAGAGAGGTAGACTCCCTCAAGGCTGAACTGGATAAAAAGAAAGATAGAATTGATGAAATAAGAGAAAAGGCAATCCAAGAAGCCAAAGAAGAAGCCAGAGATATTGTAAAAGAAGCAAAAAAAGAAACTGATGAGCTTCTAAATTTTATAAGAGAACATGCCAATTTAATAGATAGGGAAAAGTTGCGGGAGCTTGAGGAAAAAAGGCTTGGTTTAGCTGAAAGCCTGAATAAAAGAAATCAGTCCCTCGCAGTCAACCTTAATCCTAAAGTAAATAAGGAACCTCCCAAGGACTTAATTAAGGGTGAAACAGTAAAAGTCTTATCATATGGGCTTGAAGGTAGTGTAATATCCCTTCCGGATGAAGATGGAAACCTTATGGTCAAGGTTGGGATTATGAAGGTAAATACTAATATCAATAACCTAGAAAGGGTTGAATCAAGCGAAAAAAGAACTAGCAAGTTAACAGGGATAAACATCACAAAATCTAAACTAATATCTCCAAAACTTGATTTGAGAGGGATGAATGTAGACGAAGCTATATTAGAGATAGATAAATATTTAGATGATGCGATTATCTCAGGATTAAAAAGGGTAGAAATCATCCATGGAAAAGGAACAGGCGCCCTTAGAAAGGGTGTGAGGGAACATTTAGAAAGTAAAAAAATTGTTAAAAGTGTTGAATTCGGTTCTCTACAAGAAGGTGGAGATGGCGTAAGCATTGTAGAACTATAAAGAGGTGGAAAAATGATAGATTTAAGAGAAGAAATAGTAAAGATTCTAAAAAAAGAAATCGATTTGCCTGAAGAAGAAATTAGAGAAGGTGTTGAAGTTCCAAAAGATGAACAAATGGGAGATTATTCCTTCCCTGTCTTTAAACTTGCTAAAGTTTTCAAAAAAGCTCCTAACTTAATAGCAGAAGAAATAGCAGGAAAATTAGAAAAAGGTAAATTTTTTGAAAAAATTGAGCCAGTAGCTGCCTATATCAATTTTTTTGTAGACCAAAAATCCCTTACATCCGAAGTCTTAAAAGAAATCTATGATAAAAAAGAACTATATGGCCATTCAGATTTAGGTAAAGGGAAGACTGTGATAGTAGAGTTTTCTTCTACAAATATAGCCAAACCTTTTCATATTGGTCACCTTCGTTCAACAGTAATTGGTAACTCACTTTATCACATATATAAGGCTTTAGGATATGATACTATAGCAATCAATCACTTAGGAGACTATGGTACTCAATTTGGAATGTTAATTGCTGCCTTTAAAATGTGGGGCAATAAGGAGGAAATAGAAAAAGACCCAATCAATAACTTTTTAGACCTTTATGTAAGATTTAATAAATTGCAAGAAGAAGACCCAAGTAAAAGAGACTTAGCTAGGGACTGGTTTAAAAAGCTTGAAGATGGTGATGAGGAAGCTGTTGAACTATGGCAATGGATGAAAGACCTTTCTTTAAAAGAATTTAATAAAGTTTATGACCTGCTTGGCATAACTTTTGATTCATATAATGGCGAGGCCTTTTATTCTGATAAGATGCCAGCCATCGTAGAAGAATTAAAAGAAAAAAAATTGCTAAAGTTAGATGACGGGGCACAAATTGTAGACTTGGAAGAATTTGGAATGACCCCATCAATTGTAATTAAATCTAACGGCACATCCACATACTTAACAAGGGATTTGGCTGCAGCGAAATATAGAAAGGACACCTATAAATTTTATAAAAATATTTATGTCGTTGGTCAAGAGCAAAAACTTCACTTCAGACAATGGAAAAAAATTCTTGAACTAATGGGCTACGATTGGGCAAATGATTGTATCCATGTTGACTTTGGTCTAATAAGTACAGAAGATATGGCTCTATCAACTAGAAAAGGAAATGTATTATTCTTAGAAGATGTATTAAATAAAGCTATAGAAAAAACTAAAGAAATCATTGAACAGAGAAATCCAAATTTGGAAAACAAGGACGAAGTTGCAAAAGATGTTGGTATTGGAGCTGTTATCTTTCAGGACTTATTCAATCAAAGAATTAAGGACTATGTCTTTTCATGGGATAGGACACTTTCCTTTGAAGGAGAAACAGGACCTTATGTCCAATATACTTATGCAAGAATCTCTTCACTCTTAGACAAGGGAAAATTCAATGTCGATGATAACTACAATCCTGATTTACTAAACTCATCTGAAGAAAGAGCCTTAGTTAAGTCATTATATGACTTCCCTGAAACTATAATCGATGCTTCAGAAAAATATGAACCTTTCTTTATATCAAGGCAGCTTATAGAAATCGCAAGAAACTTTAATAAATACTACAACCAAAGTCCAATCCTTGTGGAAGATGAGGAATTAAAAAAAGCAAAACTTGCCCTTTGTTACTCTGTTAAAAATGTAATCAAATGCGGACTTGAATTACTTGGAATTAATTCACCAGAAAGAATGTAAGATAAATAATTAATAAAAATTCGGCTAAGTCTTAAATAAATTTAAACTTAGCCGAATTTTTATATTTTTATGCTTTCATTTTCTTTAAATCTTCTGCAATAATTAATTTGGCTTCTGTTGCTTCTTGTACTTGTTCTACAGTGAACTCTGGGTTGATTTCAATAAGTTTTAATCCATCTTTTGTAACTTCTATAACTCCCATCTCAGTAACAATTAGGTCTACTTGTTCCTTAGCTGTTAATGGAAGATTACATTCTTTAAGGATCTTATGGTTACCCTTATTTGTATGTTCCATTGCTACGATTACTTTCTTAGCTCCTACTACAAGGTCCATTGCTCCACCCATTCCAGGTACCATTTTCCCAGGAATCATCCAGTTAGCAATATTACCTTTTTCGTCAACCTGTAAAGAGCCAAGGACAGTAGCATCTACATGACCGCCTCTGATTATTCCAAAGGAAGTACAAGAGTCGAAAAACATTCCACCAGGAAGGATAGTTACTGGAGCACCACCTGCATTTACAATATGCATATCTTCTTTACCTTCTTCTGGTACTGGACCAAGTCCTAAAAAGCCATTTTCTGATTGTAATATTATTCTCTTATCTCCAACAAAATTAACTACTAGAGTAGGAAGTCCTATTCCTAGATTCACAACATCTCCATCATTAAGTTCTTCAGCAACCCTCTTTGCAATAAAATTTTGAATTTGAGCCTTATCCATTACCATTCCCCTCCTTCAACAATATAGTCTACAAAGATGCCAGGTGTAATAACATCATTTTGGTCAATATCTCCAATTTCTACTATATGTTCTGCTTCACAAATTACAAGGTCAGCAGCTGAAGCCATTGGAACATTAAAGTTTCTTGTAGAACCTCTATAAGTCATATTCCCCATCTTATCAACTTTATATCCAGCTACTAATGCTAAGTCTGCCCTTAAAGGTAATTCTAGAATGTATTCTACACCATTAATAACCTTCTTCTCTTTTCCTTTCTCAACCACATCTGAACCAATACCTGTTGGTGTATAAAAACCACCTAAGCCATTACCACCACACCTAATTCTTTCTGCAAGAGTTCCTTGAGGAACTAATTCTACAGTTATTTCTCCTGCATTCATTTGGTTTCCTGTTTCCCTATTCATACCAATATGTGTTGCAATAAGATGCTTTATTTGCTTGTTTGCAATCCACTTACCTACTCCATAATCAATGAAGCCTGTGTCATTACAAATAAGAGTTATATCTTTGACGCCTTTTTTTACAATAGCATCAATAATCTTATGTGGCGAACCACAGCCCATAAAGCCTCCGACCATGATGGACATGCCGTCTTTCACATGGGACAGCGCCTCATCAATTGTAATTACTTTGTTCATATTAGAACCTCCTCACTTTCTTTAATTGTTTCAATATAAGTATAATGATTAATTTAAAATTTGTCAAATTTATTTACAGAATTTTTTAATAAAAATACTATTAATTATCCAAGTCTACACTTTACAAGTTTATTGACATAAATCCTAATTTGTTCTATAGTTAAATTAAAATATTAATAAAATAAAAAAGGGGGATAATATGGATATAAAAAAAATTATTATTGCAGGTTCTGGTACTATGGGGTCTTCAATGGGGGCAAGCTTTGCCAAGTATGGTTTTGAAACAACTATCTATGATATTTCCAGCGATGCCATTGAAAAGGCAAAGTCATTAATTAAGCTTAATCTAGAAACAGAAATCAGCGAAAAAATTATTTCAAAAAAAGAAGCGGAAATACTCTTAAATCGATTAAATTTTTCTATGGAAAAGGAAGTTTTTAATAATGCCGACCTTGTAGTAGAAGCAATTATAGAAAATATAGATATTAAAAAAGACTTTTGGGCTGAAATTTCAAAAATTGTCCCGAAGCAAACAATACTTACGACCAATACATCAGGACTTTCCATAACAAGAATCCAAGAAGCTGTAATTGAACCAGAAAGATTTGCTGGTTTTCATTGGATTAATCCACCACATATAATCCCTTTAATAGAAATAATAAAAGGTGAAAAAACAAATGATGAAACCATTGAAAAGATTTATAAGCTTTCTGAATCCATNGATAAGAAGCCTGTAATTGTAAATGATGCTCCTGGCT
>JGI24712J26585_10004079_pt1 | contig 11272 bp, 8 predicted proteins | sample BioPla3DNA2_FD_26585 | JGI IMG/M metagenome (IMG submission 26585)
TGCGCCAGTACAATGCTTACTCCGGAAAACTGCGTTGATGAAGTCGAGCGTGTTATCGAGGCGGCGCTGGAAAATCGCCAGCCTGTCTACATTGCAGTACCTCATGACTATGTGAATGCAGAGATTTCATCCCTTACGGCACCAAAGAATGTGTTTGTAAAAAGCGATCCTGCGACTCTTGAAGAAGTGGTCTCGATTATTACAGCTAAGTTATCAAACGCAAAACAAGCCTGTATTATGCCGGGCTTCCTTGTTGACAGATTTGGTCTCAAAGACCTCGCTATGGCTGTTATTAATGCTTCAGGCCTACCTTATGCTACTATGGCGCTGGACAAGGCCGTACTTGATGAGACAAATCCCTCCTACATGGGATTATATATGGGACAGCTTATCAATCCTGAAATTCAGGAATTTGTGGAATCCTGCGACTGCATACTTGCCATAGGCGTTGTCATGTCTGATATTAATATGGGCATGTTCACGGCGAAGCTGGATAAATCCCGAGTTATCAATATCATGCCTTTCAGTGTCCATATAGGAAATACTGATTATATCAATGTAAAAATGCTTGATGTACTGGAGGAGCTTTCCAGAAGGCTTAATAAGCGTACTGATGTCAGGGGACCTGTTGCAAAACATCCCGCAGTTCCAGAGGTAAATGCTGAAGACCCAATAACAGCTGACTATTTATACGCCAAGTACGCCGAATTTTTTAAGCTCGATGACATAGTTGTAGTTGACTCAACCTCATCCTTTTATGGGTTACTGCCTTTACCTTTACCAGAAGGAGTTAAGTTCCTGAGCCAGATGCTCTGGGGAGCGATAGGCTGGGCTACTCCCGCTGCCTTTGGCACTGCACTGGCTGCACCAGACAGACGAGTAATTCTTATAACGGGCGAAGGGTCACACCAGATGACAGTCCAGGAGATCAGCCAGTTTTACCGCTATGGTCTAAAGCCTATTATTTTCGTGCTGAATAATCACGGCTACCTGATAGAAAGAATGCTATCTAAAAAATTAGATTACTGTTACAATGACATTCCAGAGTGGCAATACCATAAGTTGCCAGAGGTGCTTGGTTGTAATAACTGGATAACAAGAAAAACCACCACCTGTGGTGACCTTGATAAGATCATGAGAGAGCTGGATACTGCTAAGGTCGGCGCATATATAGAAATAGTTACGCCAGAACTCTCGGCTCCCCCACTTATGAAAGCAATCCACGAAAATTTATAAACTTTGTAGATTAAACCTTGAGGAGATTATAAGAACGTCGGCTTAGAGGGGGGCTTCCATCAAATCTATTTGATTAATTGCGGAGACTTATTAAAAAGAGATGCCGAGTACAGACTTGGCAACTCTTTCGAAGATTGCTTCTATATTGCACCCGAACTTTTTTCCGACAATAAGTGCTACTATTCGGATATCCACAAGGTAGGAAAGTCGGTCCTGCATGGAGTTAATTTCCGAAACAAGTTTCTGCCGGTTTACTCTGGTATCTGCTGAGATAAATTCCAAAATCTGTTCAAAAGAAATTTCTTCCTTTACCGGCTTTTTTGCACCAGAATTTTTCTGGTTTTCAAGGAAATTCTCCGATGGCTTAAATGCATGTGGAAGCCGGATACTTTCCACATCGAAGCATGGCACAAGAATTCCGGCTTTAAGGGAGAGAACGCCTGCTTCAAGAGCTTTTTCCTTTACCTTTGAGGCAATTTTCGGGGAAAACCATTTCAGGTCAAAAGCCAGGGAATACTCAAAATCTTTTTCTGAAAGGGAAGATGCAAGTGTTTTTTTAAACGGAACGGAAACTACTCGTTTAAGTTCTTCCATTAACTAACCCCTTAAAATTGATATTGGTAAGAAGTTGTTTTATCCTGAAATAATTTCGCTTCGAAACTCTTTTCCTCTTGTCCATATTTTCACAACACAAAAAGCCTTATCCCAATTCTGAATTTCGCTTCTATTAGCAATCTGTTCCAGATATGCTCATATAAAATAATTCCGGCTAAATCATCTAACTGTCAGAGATAAAGTAATAATTTCAAACTCAAAATTAGTTAAAATCGAATTGTTTAAAAGATTACAAAAAACTTTTAAAGAATTAATTAAAATAGTTTATAGGGTTTGGAAGTAATTTTCCCAATACACCCTAAACTCTATAAATCTACCCAAGATGCATGGATTATGTTAGCTTTGCTTTTATTTAAGCTTGCCTGATTCTGCCTCCTGGGGTTAAAATCATTAGGAGTGAAACAGATGATTAAGATCAAAATTACAATAAGCATACTTTTTTTGGCAATGCTAGTTAGTATGGCGTTGATACCATCAGCAATGGCCTCCACAGAAGAACAGCAAACCAGCCTAACTAAAGATGCTGCTCAGTTAAAAATTGAGGCTTTAGAGGCCAAACTGGGAGAAGAAGGAATGGAGGAAGTTGCAGATTACTTAGAACTGCAAACCTCTTTGCCGGATGTCGTTAAGGCGATGCCTTATAGAGCGCTTGCTTTTGCTGGCACTCAGGAGGAAAGTAGGTCTATCACCTTCAAGTACATTGATGGTTTTAATGTCTCTGAGGAGGAGAAAGACAGATATAAAGCTGGTATCAAAGATATCTGGGATAGGTATCCAGATAAGATCACCAAAGACGACTATGAATTTATGAGTGAGATTGGTCCTATGCTAGTCAATGAGTCTTTGAAAAGTTATAAGCTTGTCTCCGTGATGTGGCTTTCTACCCCACATCAGGACTATGCTTACTATGCTTGCGATGGATCTTCCTATAGGAATTATGCTAAAAATGCAGCCGACGACCCAGATAATGGTGTGATGGACCCGGAACCATTCTATAGATATTATAATCACTATGAAGATGGGTTGCTACATATTGGAGGAGCACCTGGTAGGTGCGATGAGTTTGCGGATTCTGCCATTTCTGCAGTGAATAATGGAGATTGGGCTACTGCACATCAGAGATTTGGTTACTCAAGTCATTATCTAACTGATCCAGGTATCCCGTTCCATAGCGCTGGAGTAATCCGACAGGGTGATCAGTACATTTGGGATTCTTATGAAAACACATACCATAGCATCTATGAGAATTATGTGAAAAGCAATTGGACTTCAGGATATAAGTTTAAAGATTATGTGCAATATAATACTCAGTCAATAACTGTGAATGATCCTGAAGAAGCGGTTGAAGACAACGCTGAGCATAGTAGCCAGTATTTTGACTATATCTGGACCGAGATGTACGAAGACCCTCAAAATTTTGGCTCAGATATCTACGTAGCTTACTATACTGCCCAGTGTGTCCAAATGTGCGCAAGATATACCCATGGATTATATGATTATATAATGTGAGGAAAAGGTAATTTAAATGAAGTTTAGATTTAAGGAGGTGCCATGGGAGGCATCTCTTTTCTTTATTGGTTGGATTTGGCTTGGTTTGTCAATGTTTGGAATGACTTTAGTTAACATGTTTGTACCAGAGCTGAATTTATATCATCTTGTTGTAGGTATGATATATCTGTTTCCAATGACAGTTATTGGATTTAAGACTATAAAGAACAGGAATATCACTGGTCTGCCTTTGTTTATTTGTTCTGGAATAGTCGGAGTTTGGGCAATTCTCTTGCACATGAAAATGAATTTAGGACGTGATTACGAGTTTTTTCATGGTCAGATTCAAGAAACAGTTATGTTGATATTATTATTGGTAGCTGTACCATTAAGTTACTATATATTTGCTCGCTCAGTAGGATGCAAAGACACACGAAACATGAAAGTTCTTAAAATATTCCCTGTAGTAGCTTTTTTCATAATAATTATTATTGAGTTATTAGGGATTAGCTACTACGGCATGGTCAATTCTGTTTTGTTGTTTTCTTTCTTATTATTAATAGGGCCTTTATTGGGGGGATTGTACATATCGGAGATTGTGCCGAGCATCTAATTTGTTATATCCTGAAGTGATTCCTCAGTTTAAAAATTATTGCATTGTTTGATGTATAATACACTATCGGATGACTCAAAAGTTTAATCATTGAGGGAAATTCATTTCTATCTAGAGATGTGAAACGACCACATAGCATGAAATAAATTTGAAGTAGAAGTAAAAATAGTGAGTTCCCTGTATTCGATTTACACCATATATAAAAAATTAAAAAAAGTGAAATAATTTTGGGATAAAACAAAATCTAAGATAATAGAATTTAAGATAAATGAAAATAAAGAAATTTAAAGTAAAGACTACAAAATTAGAATCTCCGGCGCGGAATACTCACCTTAAACTTTCGCCGGAGTAAGGTCTTCCTGAAGTTGGAATTTAGAGGGTTACAAGTTTGGCATCGAGTATTCCGTCAACTTTCCTGACTTCATTAAGGATCGGGTCAGAAACTTCAGAGTCTACGTTAAGAACCATCATGGTAACGCCTCCGATTTCTGCCCTGCCAACCTGCATACCTGAGATGTTGATATTGTTTTTCCCGAGCACGAGGCAGCACGGTCCGATAACATTAGGCCTGTTAATGTGCTTGGCAAAGATCATACGACCTGCAGGGAAGATATCAACTCTGTCGTCATCGACAGCAACAATCTTTGGTTCATCTCCGACAACAGTGCCTGCAACCAGTTTCGCCTGTCCATTGCTGCTAAGCTTGATACTGATGGTTGAAGAATATTCTTCAGAAGATTCGGATTTGCTCTCTACAACTGCAATTTTTCTAGACTTTGCAAGGGTAGGGGCATTAACGTAGTTTACTCCGGAGCCGAGTGCCATCTCAAGCAGCCCTTTAAGTGCAGAAACCGTAAGAGGTCTGGTATCCTTTCCGGAAATCTCACCATTGTATCCGATTTCTACCTTTTCGTAATTTCCATCTACTAGCTGCCCTGCAATCTTGCCCATAATCTCAGCGAGCCTGATGTAAGGGGCGAGGACTGCCATAGCTTCCGGTTTTACCGAGGGGATATTGATTGCGTTCTTTGCAAGCCCGCCTGAAAGGACAGATACTACTTCTTTTGCGATATCGATTGCCACATTTACCTGAGCTTCCTGTGTAGAGGCTCCAAGATGGGGAGTGACTACCACATTGTCAAAGTTCAGGAGAGGACTGTTAAAAGGAGGTTCCTCGACGAATACGTCTATTGCTGCACCGCCCACTTTTCCGCTTTCAATAGCTTTTGCCAGAGCTTCCTCGTTAATAATGCCACCGCGAGCGCAGTTGATAATTCTGACGCCGGGTTTCATCAGGGCAAACTGTTCTTCATCAAGAATATTCCTGGTTTCTTTGATGAGAGGGGTGTGCACTGTGATATAATCGGCTGCTTTTGCGATTTCGTTAACTGTAGCCAGCTTGACTCCAAGTTCTATTGCCCGTTTCTCGGAAATAAAAGGATCGTACCCCATAAGGTTCATTTCAAGCCCTGAAGCTCTCTTTGCAACTTCAGAACCGATTCTTCCGAGACCTATAATTCCCAGGGTCTTGCCTTTTACCTCAACGCCCATGAATTTATTGCGTTTCCATTCCCTGGATTTCAGGGAAGCATTTGCCTGGGGGATATTCCTGGACATTGCCATCATCATAGCAATGGTGTGCTCTGCTGCCGAAATCATGTTGCCTTCGGGAGCGTTTGTCACAATAATGCCCTTCTTAGTAGCTGCATCCACATCAACATTGTCAACTCCGACCCCAGCTCTCCCGATAACTTTCAGGTTGTCGGCAGCCTCGATAATCTTCTGAGTAACCTGGGTACCGCTGCGTATAACAAGAGCATCGTAATCTTTGATTTTTTTCACCAGCTCTTCTTCTGAAAGCCCGGTGGAAACATCAACCGTAAAGCGTTCTTTTAGAATCTCCAACCCTTCATTGGAGAGTGAGTCGCTGACCAATACTTTCATTTCAATTTCTCCAGATAATACGATAAGCATGAGATATTAAATTTTAACAGAGAATACCAATCAACCTGATTACACTTAAGCGTTATCACACATACTTAGGGAAACTCTGTTCTTTCTGTTTCTATTATGGATTTTCTTCCTGCACGATTATCCTACCAGTCTTATTATTCCGATCTTCGGCTCGTAACATTGCCCGCCTGAAAGCAATATACGGATGACCTCTTCTACAACTTGCTCAGGAATGCCTCTGGCGACCGCTTCTTTCATGAAAGCTGCATAATCCACTCCTTTGCTACCACCCATCTCCTTGAGCAGTTCGAGCACAAATTCTTTCTGGTCAGCCTTGGCGCCTGCACCTCCATCGAAATCAAGAGCTTTGAGCCCTTCCCTGATGGAAGTCCGAAGCAGTTTTATAAATTCCTGAGAAACATCCTTTTCAAGCACAATGGATATTCCCTGAGCAAGCTCGGAGGAAATGCCTCTCTCTATAAGGTATTCCCGAAGTTCTTCTCCATGATATCCGCTGGCAAGAGCATCCGAAAAGGCTACAAGCCTATCAACGGTCTGTTCTGCGGTATCCACAACCCATCTGTTGCGGATTTCCTCATCTACAACATTTGCCTCTTCAGCCCGAATAGAGACAAAAACCGAACCTGGCTCAGGTTCGTAAATCCTGGCTTTTCCTGTAAGGGCGATGAAAGCAGGAACCTTTAACGTCGAAAAGAAGATAGATGCTTCAGGCTGGTACTGCCCTGCGTACACTGTAAAAGCTCCGGTAGGATCAACAATCCTGGCCTTCCACATCTCCCCCTGTGTCCCGATATTGTCAAGTTCCGTGACCACACCAACCACAAAGACACGGTTAAGAATTAGCCCAAGCGGGCTAATTAGAAAGTTTGGAACTTTCGAATCCAGGGCTTCAGAGTCAGATCGTGCGTCCTTCTCAAGTTCTCTACAGGCTTCGAATTCCCTTGCANAAACCCGTTTTGCAACTTCTCGCTTAAGCAAGATAAATTCCTCCAGTGGAAGAATATTCATCCTGTTTATTCTCTTCATCCGGTCCGAGCCTGCGAAGCAGTTCCACTACCCTGACTGCAAGGTCCTCTTCAGGTACCCAGGCTTTTTCAGCTACAAAAGAAACCCCGTATTCACCTTTTGAAGCGTTGCCTCGTACTGCAAGATGTCGACCTGTAAGAGAGCGCCTTAAATCTTCATAGACCGCATCCTTAGAGACGTCAGAAAACATTAGCTGCTCGGCTTCTTCAAGGGTTTTTCCATAAATGATTTCTGCAAGTTCTCTTGGAAACATAACTGACATTGAGCCTGTTCCATCATCCAGTATGGCTTTGATCCGCATATCCCGTACGCCTTCGACCTTGCCGTGCACCCTGCAATTTCCTTTCTGGATTACACGACCGCACTCGGGGCAGCGGGAAATAATGCCTGAACCTGGACGGACTGAGACCACATTGCCTGCTGCGGCTACATCAAACATACTTTCTCTTGAATTGATCTTTTCTATTTTGATTGGAGCAGGATCTTTTACTGCGGACTCGAAGGTAAAAGCAAGGTTTTTTGCTTCTTCTGGCTCAACCTGGGAGACTTTTGTGCTGTTGAGGATATTGACCGACGGCATACCCTTGAACATCCGAATCTGGGCTCCTTCAATTCGGATAATGCTCCCAATATCAATGCCTGGCAGTTGAACCCAGGCTGTAAAGGGCAGCCTTCCGGTCTCATCAGCAAGTACGCCTGAAATCACTCTGGACTGGCGTCCTTTTACAAGCACTTCCCTGTGAGAGAGTTGAAGCACGCAGGCTACGGTATTTACGGAAAAATCCATGGCTCCTATGTCAATTAACTTCTTTTTCTGGCTTCCTGAGAGTTCGGATAGAGAAGGAAGCGTAGAATCAGGATTCTTCGACACAACAGATTGATCCCCTATCGAAAGCCTGATCCTATTTTGCCAGACGCGTGTATACGCGTTCTTAATGGTAATTACATCCCCAACCGAGCCAGGAAGCTCTTTCCAGGAAGAAAACAGAACTGAGCCGGTTTCGTCCGCAAGAACCCCAGTGTAAAGCCTGGAGGAACCTTTATGAGTCCCTTCCTGCGGGCGGATTGGCTTTTCCCCAAGGTCAAGAATTCTGCCTGTGAGTTCGAAATTTTTAAGGTTGGCAGACAGGTCCTTTATTTTCAGGGCTTTCCTTTTTCCTCCGAACTTGCGGAGTATAGTCTCTTTTGCAACATAAGGCGGCACGCGAAAAGCAATGAGTTTCTCAAATTCTGCTCGGATGCCAGTCTTTTCAAGGTCTCCAAACGCCCTGGTTAATTCTTCAAGGTGGGGCGCAGTTTTCTCATCCATTTTTAGGCCTCCATTCGAGACATTATTAACACGATAAAATTCTATAACAATATCGGATTCTACAGTATTTAAACCTTAATTGAAATTAATTTCCTTTATCGTAGAGGATAATGAACTATTATTTAAGGATAGTTGTTTAGAATTTTTGGTTTCCAAAAGTATATTAATTTCAGAGAAAATTTCTTTTCTGGAGAAGTCTTGAGAGAATTTTCACTAAAAAGTGATAAAAAGCCTGAAAGGGAAACTTTCTTTCTATTGAGAGTTAAAGTCTGGATAAAGGATATGGAAGCTTGAAAAGGGGAAGTGAGAACTGAATATGAGAGGAACAAAAGGAAAGAATTTTAGAGCTATTAAGCTGACAGTGTTTGCGGTTATTCTGATAGTTCTCTGCACCTGCTCAGCCGTTTCAGCCTCCAATTTGAGAGTAAGTTCGGCTATTGAAGGAGATTATATTTCCATACAGGCTGCAGTAGATGCCGCAGAAGCAGGAGATACAATTTTTGTAAGCCCTGGAACCTATGTTGAAAATCTTAAAATAAATAAAGAAGTACGAATCTGGTCGGACTCTAGAAACCCAGAAAATACGATCATAAGGGCAGCCGACCCTGAGGAAAGTACTGTTGAAATCAGTGTTGACCGGGTATTTTTTAGCGGATTTGGCATCGAAGGCTCGGAAAAAGCAGGAATCCTGCTCACAGGGGTCAAAAGCTGCTATATCAATAACAACAGAGTCCTGGGAACTGAATACGGCATTCTTCTCAACGGCTCAGAAAGGAATACCATAAGAAATAATCTCGTTACCCTCAATGAAATAGGAATAAGGCTTGAAAGCTCAAACTCAAATGATATCCTGAATAATGTAATTGCCTACAATTACGGTCCCGGAATCTCCCTAGAGGCAAGCAGCAGGAACCTTATCTATAACAATTACTTCAAGAACGCCGAAAACGTCGAAGAAAAAAGTATAAATGCGGAAAATATCTGGCAGAGCCCTCTCGTAACAAGACAGAACATAGTCAAAGGCCCTTACATTGCCGGAAACTTCTGGTCTGACCCTGAAGGCAAAGGTTTCAGCGAAACCTGCGTGGATGAAAACAATAACGGAATTTGCGACACCTCGTATAACATTACAGGTGGAGGAACCGATAAGTCCCCACTTTATCCTAAAGTCCCGAACGCCGTTAAAACCCTTGAAAGTAAACTGAATGTCAATGCTTATGAGCAGGGACTCGCCGACAGGGAGAACGCGACCAGTCCGGAAACACCAGTAAATGAAACCGAAGGATCAGCAGAACCGGAAACCGAAAACACTACCAATGAAGGAGTTCAAGAGGAAGCTGAATCTCCTGGTCCGGGGGCTGGAATCCTGGCGGTAGCTATAGGCACGGCTTACCTCCTTAGACGAGCACGTAAACGCGAATGAAAATTTAATGATCTTCTCACCGGGGAAGTTTTCCTGATGCTGAGGGAAATCTGTGTACTGGAGAAACTGAAGTTTCCTGAGATTCCCTCAGTTTTTGAGAAAGTCTGGAGAAACAGTTTTACTGGAAAAGCAGGTTTGCAATAGACCACAAAGAAAACTAAAAAAGAGTATCAAAAAAGAAAATGTCATGAATGTAAACACAGTATTGCTGATTCGAAACTACTGATCAGAGTATTACTGTTTCTCTGTTACATACCACGACAAAAATTCAACCTTTCCCTTAATGCGTCTCAATCAGGTCTATAATTTTCCTTGCCTCTTTGACCATGTAATCCGCTTCTTCAGCCGAAATCTGCTTGCATACCCTCATTTTTTCAGCGAGGTGAATAAATGACTTAAGCATTGAAACGGCCTTTTTATTGTCACAGTTCTCATAGTGGCACATCGAGGCATCAAGGAGTGTAGCCAGCCCTGTTTTTGTCTTCACATTGCATTTATATGTGCATTCCACGTATTCTTTGAGAGCCTGTGTCCTGTCTAACGGTGTTAACTCGGATGAGCAATCATCTGGAACCTGGGTTTCATTATCGATTCCATTACTGTCATCTGTGTTATTGTCATCCAGAGGTGGCTCTTCATCCCAGGTAAGGGTAGCCATGTAAATGTCGTAGTTTCCATTGCGGGGGTCCTGCCATACTATTTTGTCATCGTAAATAACAGGATAGTGCTGCTCGGATTTATTTGAAGTAACTTGAATCTCTTTTGAAGTAGATATATTGTACATGTAAATATCTTCATTTCCATTACGTGAATCCGAGTACACTATTCGATCACCGTAGATTTCAGGCCAAACTGCTGGTTTATCAGTTATCTGAGTTTCCTTCTTAGTGGAGAGATTATACATGTAAACTTTATCATCACTTTTCCACACTACTCTGTCCCCGTAGATAGCACACATACCCGCCGAATTACTATTACTAATCCGGATTTCTCTCTTAGTTGAAAGATCATACATATAAATATTGACCACATGAGATTCGCTATTACTTCCACGGGAGTCTTCCCACACTATTTTATCGCCGTAGATATCTGGACCGAATGCTGATCCGCTGGTGGTTATCTGAGTTTCCTTCTGAGTTGAGAGATCATACATATAGATATCGTATTTACCATTACAGGAATCCTGCCAAACTATCTTATCACCATAAATAGCAGGGTCCTCAGCTGATCCACTGGTGGTAATCTGAGTTTCCTTCTTAGTGGATAGATCGTACATGTAGATATCCGAGTTAAACCGCCCGTTGCGATCATCTTGCCACACTATCCTGTCCCCATAGATTGCAGGATAGTATTGATCTGATGTATTAGTAGTGATTTGAGTCTCAGTAATTACAGGCGAAACATTTTCCGCAGTAACTGTAGATGCTGTGCAAGCAATTAAAAACAAAACTAAAGCTATAGAAATTAAACCCGCCTTATAAAATGTCTTCATCTTCTCCATTATACTCAACCCCATTTCTTAAATAAAAAAATTTAATTTAATTAATAATAATTTAGGTTGTATACTTAACTTTTTTCTTTTAATTTT
>JGI24712J26585_10004081_pt1 | contig 11268 bp, 8 predicted proteins | sample BioPla3DNA2_FD_26585 | JGI IMG/M metagenome (IMG submission 26585)
CCAACGATATCGGCAGCCGCCGTAGGAGGCTTCTCCCGGGTACTCCGAATTATTGGCGCATGCCTTTGCCTGCGGACCGGCGGGACTGCAAACATTCCGGTATACGGCGCCGGTTGCCGGATTTGTATCTGAATTACGCAATTTATATCCTTTCGGTCGCTGCAGCGGCTCGACGGAATACGGCGGTTCTGCAGGCATGAGTGATTCGGGTATTTGAATGCGTTACATATAGTATCGTATCTATATAAATGATATCAAACCGGTTTGAACAGACTGGTCCGTTTTTGTATATTATTTTTAATGTCTTTGTAAATTTGAACTTTACAAATCAGTAAAATAATGTTTGGTAAAGGGCATTAATTTGTGCTGTGAATTGAAACAGTTGATTCACAACGATGCTTTATTGAAAAGTCAAGTCACTGAAGAATGTCAGCTTGTTCATCCGTCTTTTTGTGCGGAGGAGTCTTTGCGGGAGATAGGGTGAAGACAAACTCACAGTATTCGCCGTAAACGCTCTTTACCCAGATCTCTTCGTGATGCGCGTCGATAATGGTCTTTGATATATACATTCCCAGACCGACTCCGCTTTTGTCGATTCCGCGGCTTTTGTCTCCTTTATAGAAACGGTCGAAGACATAGGGAATATCCTCCTGGGGAATTCCTATCCCTTCGTTATAAACCGAGACATATATCTTTTTTTCCTTTTGAATAATCGTTACCCGGTATTTTCCGCCTTCATAGGAGAACTTTATTCCGTTGTCGGCGATGTTGTAAAAGATCTGATAAATCGCGTCCCGGTCAGCGGAGACATACATATTGTCCGAATCGGCGCTGAACTCAACCTCCAGCTTCTTCTCATCGATTTTGGTCTCAAAGCTGATAAGTATCTGCCTTGCCATTTCGCATATATCAAAAACGGTCATGTTGAACTTCCGAACGCCGCTTTCGATCCGTGAGATATCAAGCAGCTGCTGAACCAGCCTCGAAAGCCGCTTGGTTTCGCTTGAAACGATCCGCAGATAATGTTCCTGTTTTTCCTGCGGGATAACCCCGTCGATTATATTGTCGACAAAGCCGGAGATTGTAGTCATCGGGGTGCGCAGGTCGTGGCTTATATTGGCAAGGAAGGCGCGTCGGCTGTCTTCGATATTGTTGAGCGAACCTGCCATATTGTTAAACGCTGTTGCGAGCTCCGCCACCTCATCCTGACCTATAACGGGTACTCTGACATCAAAATTGCCGGAGGCAAAGCTGCGCGCAGCCTTGCTCATATCCTTGAGCGGGCTGATTATCTTGTCCGATATGAAATATACGGCTATAAGCGTTGCAAGCGAGATCCAGAGAAAGGTCATTATTATCGTCTTTACAAGATTGTCTACCAGCAGATTAATCTTGGCGCTCGAAGCGGAGGTATAGACGATACCGAGGATATCTGTGTCGGATTCAATGGTTTTTGCATAAGTAAGGTGGCAGTCGCCGAAGAGACCGCCAAGGTTGTTCTGCTGCCTTGAATTTCCGTCAAGTATATCCTCTACGACATGAGGCGATATCGCTTCTCCGGCTGATATCGGAGAATTAATATCACTCAGAAGGATATCTCCGGCGGCATTTGAAACAAATATGGTAGTGTCTGCTGCATAGTCGGTCAGCAGAGTCAGGTATTCGGAAGCAGCCCGGGAGTTATAATATATAAACTGGCTGAAATCTTCAATTTCCGAGTCAGAGAAGGTCTGGCTCAGGTAAAGCTCCGCCGTCCTGGCGGTCTGCGCCATGATTCTTTCGCGGTATTCAATAGTGTAGCTGCGGACGGAGCCGCTGATAACCGCGGCGAGGATAGCGAAGCTGATTAGGATTATCAGCATGAATGCCGTCATGTATTTTGCAAACAGGCTTTTAAACATGTCGATTATCCGTTCTTTCGCGGTCGTTGATGTATTTTACGGATGAATTATATCGTGAAAAGGACGGCCGGGCAGCCGGCCGTCCTTTCGGGTATTCTAATAGTTTACTGAAGAATTTCAAACTTATATCCGACGCCCCAGACGGTCTTGAGTATCCATTTGTCGGAAACGCCTTCGAGTTTTTCGCGGAGACGCTTTACATGGACGTCAACGGTGCGGGAATCGCCAAGATAATCGAAGCCCCAGACCTTGTCAAGAAGCTGGTCGCGGGTGAAAACGCGATTATAGTTGGCAGCGAGGAAATAAAGCAGCTCAAGCTCCTTCGGAGGAATATCAACCGACTTGCCTTTAAGCTTAAGCTCATATTTCTGAAGGCTGATTTCGATGTTGTCGAATTTTATGACTTCATCGTCACCGGTATTGTCATGAGCGGTGTAGCGGCGGAGAACAGCTTTGACACGGGCGGAAAGCTCTTTTGTATCAAACGGCTTGACGATGAAATCGTCGGCGCCGAGTTCAAGCCCGAGTACCTTGTCAAAAACTTCGCCCTTGGCGGTGATCATAATGATCGGCTTTGAGCTTCCTTCGCGGATCTCGCGGCAAACCTGCCAGCCGTCCTTCTTCGGAAGCATAATGTCGAGCAGAACAAGATCCGGCTCATACATTTTGAAGTAGCTGAGTCCCTCAACGCCGTCGTTTGCGGTCTTTACTTCATAGCCTTCATTCTCGAAATACATGCGAAGCATATCGCAGATATTGACATCGTCATCGATAACAAGAAGTTTGGTTCCCATATATTAAGTCCCTTTCATAATAGATTTCGTTTTCCGGAACGCCGCGTTTCGGCGTTATGCAAATTTGAACTTCGTCATTTTTTTGACTATGTTCATTATATACCTATTAAGTGATAGTTTGGTGATTATTGTGTTAATTTTGTATTAACTAAATAAAAATTTTAACATACAAGTCCGAATTAAGGTTGTTTTTGTTTAAAATCGATGTAAAATTTCTTTAATATTCCGAAATTTCCGAAATGAAACGCATAACTTGCGACATACCATTGATTAATCAAAAATACCATGCTATAATAATACTAAATACGGAACAAAAAACCACTTTTGTCGTCTTATTTTTGTTTGACACCAAGATATATTTTTTACGTATACAGCGAAAGGAAATAAGTAAATGAACCCAAAAAATCATTTTATAACGCGGCTGACGGCTGTCTTTATGGCAATGCTGCTTGCGGCCGCAGCGGGCGTTACCGCCTTTGCCGCAACAATTCCTTTTGCCGACGTTCCGGAGTCGGCATGGTATTACTCGGATGTTAAAGCTGCGTATGAAAGCGGCTTGATAAACGGAAAAAGCGAGGACACCTTCGCTCCCGACGATAACCTGACATACGCGGAAGCGGTAAAGCTCGCCGTCTGTATGTATCAGAAGCATACGGAAGGAAAGGTAACGATAACCCCCGGCGACCCCTGGTATATAAGTTATGTCGATTACGCCAAAAGCCAAAGTATAATTTCCGGAGATTACACATGGGATAAATCGGCGACAAGAGCCGGCTATATGGGTATCTTTGCAAACGCTCTTCCCGATGACGCGCTTGTCGCCATAAACGATATCCCGGAAGGCTCAATCCCGGATGTCCCGATGTCATCCGATAATGCCGCGGCGATTTATAAGCTCTATCGCGCCGGAATTGTTCAGGGCGTTGACGCAATAACTCACGCAGCCGACCCCGATTCAAATATCCGCCGCTCCGAAGTCGCCGCGATCCTTACAAGAATGATGGACGCCGGCGCCCGCATCCGCTTTGATATAGAGTCTTCCGAGCTTCGGATAACGGCTCAGCCGGAAAGCGCAAAGGGATTTTACGGCGCTCAGGTCAGCTTCTCGGTAACGGTTGAAGGCGGTACCCGGCCTTATGCATATGAATGGCAGCTCCGCTCATCTGCGCAGGGTGACTGGAAACCTGCCGAATCGGCTCTTAACGGCAAGTCCGTTATATCGCTTACATTGGGCGATTGGCTTGGCAACGGCGCCTGGTTTATCCGCTGCATAGTAACCGACGCCAGTGGAAAATCGGTAACCTCTGCCGCGGCTGCGGTCGCTCTTTCGGGCGACGGATTCCCGACTGCCCCGCTGAAGATTATCTCCCAGCCAAAGGATGCAGTCGCCAAAAACGGTGAATATGTAAGCTTCAGAGTTGAAGTCGAGGGCGGCACTGGCAAATATAAATACGACTGGCAGATATCAAGCGCCTATCTTTATACTCTCGGTCAGTGGATGAGCGCCGGAAACAACACCGATACATACGGTTTTTATGTCGATTTAAAAGATTTTGAAAACGGCACCATGGTTCGCTGCGTCATCACCGACTCGGACGGCAGCAAGGCGTTTTCCGATCCGGCAAAGGTAACTGAAGGCACAGGCGGCGTACTTTCGTTTTATAAGCAGCCCGAAAGCATCGTCGCAACCGCGGGTCAGACAGTAAGCTTCAGCGTTATCGTTACCGGCGGCGCAGCTCCTTATAAGTATTTCTGGCAGTATATGACAGACAATGATTCTGTTTGGCAGTCGAGCATTCCGGGCGCTGTTTCAGGTCAGGTATTCGTTATAACAGTAAATGAGGATATGATAAATACGAATTACCGTGTCCGCTGCGTTGTAACCGACGAAAAGGGCGACACCGTCTATTCGGACACCGCTTATATCAACAGAAATCCCACGACAGATCCGACCGGCACACTCAAGATTACCTCTCATCCGCAAAGCGTGGTTGTATCCGCCGGACAAAGAGTCTCATTCAGCATAAGCGCAACCGGCAAAGGAACTCTCCGTTATGTCTGGCAGACTTCTTTAACGGCTGCCCCCTCTTTCTGGACAAATCAGCAGGATGGAAGCTCGAATACTTTCTCGTTTATCGCTTCAGCCGAAGTTCTCGGGCAGGGAATCTCAGTCAGATGTGTGGTTTATGACGGCTCGGGCAACTATATAATATCCGACATCGCAACAGTATCCCTTTTAAACGCCAATCCTTCAGCGCTTCGGTTCGTGACCCAGCCTGTCCAGCAGATGGCAAAAGTCGATACAACCGTCACTTTCACGGCGGAAGCGACCGGCGGCAACGGCGCCATCAACTATCAGTGGCAGGTTGGCTATGTAAGCGGTAATATTGCGGTTTCCTCATGGGCTAACATTCAGGGAGCGACCTCCTCGACTTATTCATTTACAGCCTCAAGTCCCACCGGCGGTTTCGGATACTTCGCGTATCGCTGTGTTGCGCAGGACGGCTCCGGCGCGACTACATATTCTAACGCCGCTCCCCTTATAGTCTATTACTGATATATTGATATAAAATTTCCGTCTCCCCATAATATCCGGGGAGACGGTTTTTTGATTATGATTATCTTTTAAAGCTTCTTTATCAAAATCTCCGTCGTGTTTTCAAAAACTTTGCCCTCACAGCCGCATTCAAGAACTATCGCATAGTTTATACGGTTGTTGTCATCCATTACCGTTCTGATATGCTGAATATAAGGCAGCTCGGTAGTAATTTCAACATGATATCCGGGGCTTCGCAGCTCCATTCGGTATTCGTCCGCCTTATACATATCGCGTCGGGCGAAATGCAGCCTTGATTTCCAGCGCAGCGGCTTATCTGAGACGGCGCGGTCGTAAAAGGTGATATTTTCATCTGATACCACGAATTTTCTTACCCATTCGTAACTTCCTTCCGGCTCGTCGATCAGGATTTTCGTCTCGACTATTCCGTCTTCCGGTTTCCACTCAGTTATCTCGGTGGCAATCTTTTTCGGCGTTATATCCGGGCAGTAAACAACGTTGTGGTAATCCTGATCTTTCAGCGAGGTGTAAATCTCCCACCTGTCATACGAACAGCATCCGGCGTCAACAAGCAGCGGCTCTTTGCCTAAGTAAACTAAAGTTTGAGGGCGTCCGGCGTGCTGATGCGGGTGAGGGAAGTCCATAGCATCGCAAAAGAGGGTAATATCTCCCCGCCGCAGTATCGCCATCCGCGAATCGGGGAAGAGCCGATCGGTCAAATCGCGGCTGAAATCGAGAGGGAATAACTCCGCCACCCGGCGGATATCCTCTTCTGCGCTCATCGCATATGAGTCGGAGATGCGCAGCGCCCGCCCGTCCGGAGCCATGCAGTGATACATCCATTCATACTGCCTCGAGATGCTCTCTTTCAGTCCCGCAACAGGCGGAAGACCGTTGTTTTCAAGCATCAGATACGCTTCAAGATAAAGACGGGCGATAAAATGAGAATACGAAGGGCTGTTTTCGTTTGAGCCGCCGTCTTTGTATATCGCCCCTTCCATGTTCATTTTAACGGTATCCGAACCGAGCGCGACATACTCTCCTGCATTTTCAAGCCACGGCAGCAGCGCTCCCGCCATAACGAGAGCGACGCCGATCTGGAGCACATGGTTCTGCGCGTAATTTCTCGAAATCCGCTCCCGCGCTTCCTCCGCCAGATGTTCCGCGTGCAGCTCGATGAAATCATACAGCCAAAGCCAGTCGGCTTCGGAAAAAGGCGCGTCCTGCAGCATGAATATACCGTGCAAAAGCGAAAGCGTCCGCCAGGAAACCTGCATATCCCGCCAGACCATGTCGGTTTTTATATAGTGAATATCCGGGTCATACGGCTGATACGGATGCGCGCCCGACCATCCCCGAACGATTTCCAGCCATTTATCCGAATACTTCGGGTCGCCGGTGCGAAGATAGGCGTGCGCCGGCGGAATTGTCATATACAGCCGCTGAGGCCAGATCTGCCACTCGTATTTCGGGAGGAGATTTGTGCCGGCAGTATATGCAAAGGATTTTTCCCAGTTAAACTCCCCGCCGCTCCGAAACACATCGAAAAGGCTTCCGTCCATTGTTTTCCGAAGCAACAAGTCGGAATCCGCCCCGCCGAAAACGTCGGCGGCAAATTGAAAAGCGCCGCCGTCAAGCACCATATATGGGAAGACAGGTTCGGCGACAAGCTTTTCCCGCGGATAGCAGTAATGACTTATTGAATCCTTAAACGGCGCGTCAAACGCCGTTCCGATTACAGTCCTTGACATCTTACACCTCCGCGAGATATCTTTAATTAAAGTCCTCAAACATCGCAATCCGCTCCGCGTGCCGCCCGCCGATAAAGTCGGTATCAAGATAGGCGTCGACGATATCGAGTGCAAGACCGAAGCCGGTTACCCTTCCGCCGAGACAAAGAACGTTGCAGTCGTTGTGAGCGCGGGTCATCCGCGCAGAAAAGGTGTCGGTGCAGACGGCGGCGCGAATGCCGCGATGCTTGTTTGCCGCCATAGACATCCCGATACCGGTGCCGCAGAGCAGTATGCCGCAAACGCACTCCCCGCTCTGAACGGCGCGGCAGACTTCGTGCGCGTATATCGGATAATTCACCGATTCGAGTGAATCGCAGCCGAAGTCGCGGTATTTGATGCCGCGCTCGGAAAGATGCTTTAATATTTCAAGTTTCAAAAGGTAGCCGCCGTGATCGCAGCCGATCGCAATGGTTTTGCCGGTATAGTCCATATTGTTAAAGCTCCTTTCGTTATTTTCCGTTTTCTTCTTTCGAACCGGACAGGCGGACTCTCTCCGCCTGCGACATACGCAGATAAACCGGCGCAAGCGTCTGATGAGTAAAAAGCTTCGCATCAGCCATGTCAAAAAGCGCAACAGTCCCGACGGACGCGGCATTCTGCCTTCTCAGCAGCCGGGGAGTTTCACAGAATCTTACCTTTATCCCGTCATAATCTGACGCCATGAGCTTTGATACCGCCAAATCGTAGCCGTCGCCGACAAAAAAAATCGGTTTTTCCGGCTCGACAGTCAAAAGGTCATCCATCAGCTCATCAAAGCTCAACACCCGATCGGCGCATAACCGCCGCTGCCGTCCTTCCGCCCGGTCAAGGAAAAGCGCGTTGTAAAACTGACTCCGCCGCGCATCCATAACCGGGACGATAAGGGCGTCCCTTGCCGTTATGTGGAGATTATACGCCAGAGCTTCAAGCGTCGAAACCCCGGCGCAGGGCTTGTTTTGCGGATAAGCCAGCCCTTTTATCAGCGAAACGCCTATCCTTACCCCGGTAAATGAACCGGGTCCCGCCGCGCAGGCAAACAGCCCGATATCCGAAATTTTAAGTCCGGCGGCGCCGATAAGTGTGTCAGCCGTCGCAAGCAAGGTTTCGGAATGGGTGCGGACGCCGTTCACGACGGATGAGGCGAGGATTTCCTCGCCCTTCATCACCGCGGCGGCGGCAGTTACGGCGGTTGAATCAAGCGCCAGAATATAAGGCTTGTCGTTTAAATCGTTCATTTCAGATCTTGTCTTTATAAAATACGCGTATATGCCGCGGCTCGTTGCCGCTCCCTTCGATATCGACCGTGTAAAGGCTGTCGGGAAGTGCGTATTCGATATTCTCCCCCCACTCGACCGCCATTACGATGCGGGAATTCCCACCGGCATAAGCGTTCGGATTATCGGGAATCTCCGACGGAAACCAGTCGAAGAATCCGACCGAAAAGAGATCGTCTTCGTCGTGAATCCGCCAGACATCAAAGTGCGCGACCGTGACTTCCGCCCCGTCGGGGCAGCATCCGCGATATTCGTTCAATATGGTGTAGCTCGGACTGTGCACATAAATGTCTTCGTTGAAACGCCTCATCAGCCCGCGGATAAAAGCGGTCTTGCCTGCTCCCAGCTCTCCGTTAAGAGCTATAAACACAAAACCGGTTTTACAAAGTTCCGGCAATATGACTTCGCTTAAGCGATATCCGAGTTCTTCGGTTTCCGATGCATTGCGGGTGCAATCGTCGAATAGCAGTGTTGTCATGACAATCCGGTTATCACGCCGTCGTCGTCGACGTCAATGTTCCAGGCGGACGGCGCTTTCGAAAGCCCCGGCATGGTCAGGATAGTTCCGGTCAAAGCCACTATAAATCCGGCTCCGGCGGAAAGCTTTATTTCGCGGACGGTAAGCTCAAAGCCTTCGGGACGCCCGAGCAGATTCGGGTCATCGGAAAGGGAATATTGCGTCTTCGCCATGCAGACCGGCAGCGCGTCGAGGTCGGGTCGGACACGGTAAAGCTCAGCCAAAGCGTCTTCGGCGGCTTTTTCGTATACAACGGAACCGGCGCCGTAAATATTTTTCGCCACGGCTGCAATTTTTTCCTTTATCGGCAGGTCGTCGGGATAGATATAGCTGAAATCGGACGGTTTTTCCGCGGCTTCTATCACTTTTTGGGCAAGCTCAAGCCCGCCCTCTCCGCCTTTTGCAAAGACATCGGAGAAAGCCATCTCAACGCCCTTTGCTTCGCAGACTTCGCGGATTATTGCAATCTCGGCTTCGGTATCGGTATCGAAATGGTTCAGAGCGACAACGACCGGCAGCCCGAATTTCTTCAAATTGTCAATATGCGCCTCAAGGTTGCAGACTCCCCTGCGCAGCGCCTCGGTGTTTTCAACCTTTAAGTCCTCTTTTTTGACGCCGCCGTTGTATTTGAGCGCGCGAACGGTAGCGACGAGGACGACGGCGGAAGGAGTCAGCCCCGCCATGCGGCATTTTATGTCAAGAAACTTTTCCGCGCCCAGGTCAGCGCCGAATCCGGCTTCGGTAACGGTGTATTCGGACAACGCCAACGCCAGCCTCGTCGCGCGTACCGAGTTGCAGCCGTGCGCGATGTTTGCGAAAGGTCCGCCGTGAACGAATGCGGGAGTGCCTTCCGCCGTCTGAACGAGGTTCGGCTTCAGCGCGTCGCGAAGCAGCGCCGCCATCGCGCCTTCTGCCTTGAGATCACGGCAGTATACCGGCTTGCCGTCATAGGTGTAAGCGACAAGGATATCGCCCAGCCTCTTTTTCATATCGGCAATCGAAGACGAAAGACAGAATATCGCCATAACTTCCGACGCGACGGTGATGATAAAGTGATCTTCCCGCGGGACACCGTTTGTTTTGCCGCCGAGCCCGACAACTATGTTCCGCAGCGCCCGGTCGTTCATGTCCATAACGCGGGTAAAGACTATCCTGCGCGGGTCGATGTTAAGAGAGTTGCCCTGTTGAATTGAGTTGTCCAGCATCGCGCAGAGAAGGTTGTTTGCCGAGGTAATCGCGTGGAAGTCGCCGGTAAAATGAAGGTTGATATCCTCCATCGGCAGCACCTGCGAATATCCGCCGCCGGCCGCCCCGCCCTTGATTCCGAAGACAGGTCCGAGCGAAGGCTCGCGCAGCGCAACCGCCGCCCTCTTTCCGAGCTTGTTTAAAGCCATGCCGAGACCGATTGTATTTGTAGTCTTGCCCTCTCCCGCCGGCGTCGGGGTTATGGCGGTAACGAGGACGAGCTTGTGTCCGCTTTTGTCCTCTTTGTTTTCATACTCCTTCATCGCTTTTGCGATGAAACCTTCGCTTATCTTCGCTTTGTATCTTCCGTATAACTCCAGCTCCGTTTCGGGAATACCGAGAGCGGCGCCGACTTCGGTTATCGGCTTCATTTCAATTTCATGGGCGATTTCAATATCTGTTTTCATTGGCTGTTCCTTTTTTTATATAAGTCATTTTATATTTGTCGTTTTAAACGGCGCCAGAAGAGTTGTCGAGAAAGCGCCGGAAAGCAATGCCGCGGCGGCTTTAACCGATGAGCCGGTAGTGACGACATCGTCTATCAGCAATATGCTTTTTCCCTTTATAAGCTCATTATATCCGGTTTTTGCAAATCCGACCGAGCTGCCGGCGTTTGCAGCACGTTCCTCGGCAGTGAGCTCGTGCTGAATTGAAGACGAGACATTTTTCAGCGCCTCAAATGCGGGAATGCCGGTGATTTCACTTATCCGCCTTGAGAGCTGAACGCTCTGGTCAACTCCGTATTTTCTGGCGTTCTTTTTCGAGCGGGGAATCGGGATAATGAAGTCATACCTCTCCGAAAGTTCTTTCAGCTCATCATCCCCAGGCGTTTTTCTGCCGTCGACAGCGTTCATATAAAGTTTCGCGGCAAGCTGTCGGGCAATAAAAGAATAAAGCTCGCGGCTGCGTCCGTTTTTCATCGCGTAAGCCATCTTGTCGGCGATAACATCTTTTCCGGCTCTTGACGGAGAATAGGCGGCAAGATAAATCTCCGCCGCAAATTCCTCCCCGAGCGGAGAAGGAGCGCTTTTTCCGTGTAAATAAGCTTCAAAAGCCGCCTTTTCATCCTCGAATCTTTCAAGACATCCGGAACAGAGCGGCGCTTCATAAGCCGCAATTCGCTTTCCGCACCCGACGCAGGCAGGCGGGGAGAGCAGCGCCGCAAGCGCGTCGATTATCGGGCGGGCGTTCATATCGGCTCCTCGCCG
>JGI24712J26585_10004083_pt1 | contig 11267 bp, 15 predicted proteins | sample BioPla3DNA2_FD_26585 | JGI IMG/M metagenome (IMG submission 26585)
TTGTTCTTCCTGTGTATTGGATAATTCTTCAATAGGTGTTGTCATCTTTCTACCTCCTGAATAGGCTCACCTATGACAAGTTGGATCTTGTCATTATCGATAAAAGCCGCCAATTTGGCATAGCCTTGTCCTCCGGCTGTGTAATGTAGAAAAACCTCTTCTTGCGGATCGAACATCTGTAAAATATTAATCAATAATTCTGCTTTCAATGTCTTTCCCTCCATCTCAAGTGTTCCTCGTAGGTGTGCTGTGCTGGATCGTCAGGATCTCGTTCCAGATCATCTTCTTCCCACATCTCATCCCAATCTTCTGCCCAATTTTCATAGAGCTTTTCTTTTTTGAAGTTTTTCATAATTCGTGTTATCCTTTAATTGCTAATTGATTGCCCTTCGGGGCTCTTTTTTTGTTTCTGTGACCCTTTCTATCACGACGCCCTCGGGCATCCTGGTGACTCCAACTAACATGTAGCTGATAACGTCAGACGACTTCCCCATTTCGCGCGCCAGCTCGGCGATGCTGCCGAATCGTTGCACGCTATTGTCTTTTAAGCTGATGACATCGATCCTGACCTTACCGCTTGCAGTAAAGCCATTCTTGGCGGCATGCGCGGCGTTTTCTTTGTTCGTCACCCATTCCAGATTCTCAGCGCGATTGTCGGTCTTTATGCCGTTCTTGTGATTCACATGAGGCTTTCCCTCGGGATTCGGGATAAAAGCTTTTGCGACTAAACGATGAACTTTTGCCTGCTTCCTGGAGCGTCGCCCCTTTTTCCGCAACTCCACTCTCATGTAGCCACTGGATACTTTCCATTGTTTAAGAAACTTGTTTGTTTTTGCGCTCCAGACCTCCCCTTTCTCGGTGATGTAGTAGTCCGGGAAGCCTTTAATCTGCTTAAGCACTTCCGCCACCTGCCGCGCTGTCCACCCATAGAATCTCCGTGATCCAGTCGATCAAGAGGTTCATATTCTTTTCGATTGCCTTCTTCTCGAAGGCGTCACAGGATATATCTTTCGCCTGTTGCTCTTCTTCGAGTTTCTTTTTCAGATAGGCAATTCGCGCTTGCCTGAGTTCTTTTCCCGTCATCTCGTCCTCCTTGATATGAGATTTATTTTTCTTAGATATCTAAGCGTTGGAGCCACAAAAGCCCACATGATAATAGGACCAATGATTACAAAAGCAGTCGTTTTAAGAACCCATAATCCCCATAAGCCCCAAGGAAGCGTCATAGCCCTGGCTCCTCGTGAACCTTGAGAAAGCTCATTATGGCTTCTTTGGTAAAATAGACTTTTCTGCCAATCTTGATCCGCTTGAGTCCACGCAAAACCCAGTTATCCAAGGTCCATTGGCTTATGGAAAGATAAGAACAAGCTTCTTCTGGAGTAAGAACTTCTTTTTCCATGAGTCCCCCTTTCTGTACTCTCATGGTGGTAAGATAGAAAAAAGAGCAATGTTCCTATATAGGAACTTCTAGTCTAAAAAAAAATCATTGGCGTCAAGTTGATAATGCTGGCAAATATCCCTGATCTCCTCAACTGAGAAGTCAGCTCTACGTTTATTGATCTTGTTAGAAAACGTAACAAGTGCAATTCCAAGCCTTTCAGCTTCTTTTGTGTAACTAATTCCACGAGAAGCTAGAAAGCCTTTGAATTTTCCATAAACAACTAGATCTTTACTCATCCTCTCTCCTTTCTGTTCCGATAAAGGAACTTCTAGTATTAGTATAGAGCAAGCGGTGTTCCGTTGTCAACAACTTTACTTGCAAAATTAACAGAATTTTGTTGCTAATGAGGAAATACATGGTAATATAAACTCAACAGGAGGCATTAATGAAGCCAATAGGAGAAAAGCTTAAAAGAATTAGAGTGGATGCAGATAGTTTAAAGAATCCTTCTTTGCTTTTATTCAAAATGCGCGCGATATCTCTTAATCTATCTAAGTGCAGTAAAGCTGTCCTAGTATCACCTAAACGACGAACCGCTCCCATTTTTCCCCCCATTTTCTTTTATATTAACATCAATTTGTAAATATTGCGAAGAGAAGTTGATGTTAGTATACATATTATATGTACAATAAACGGAACTTTGAGGGTTATTTCCTAATTTGAAAGAAAAAGCCCTCCCCGAAGGGAGGACTCAGTGAATCTATTTTACTTTGATTTGCTGACCAGGATAGATTAGATTCGGGTTGTCGATTCCGTTTCTACGGGCCAGCTCCTGGTAAGTCGTACCGTACTGAGCAGCGATCTCGGAGAGAGTGTCGCCGTGCTGCACGACATAAAAGGTCCCGGGGAGCAAGATCTTTTGGCCGGGAAAGATAAGATCCGGATTCTCCAGCTTGTTCAGTAACACCAGCATGCCGACCGTGGTGTCATGAGTCGCAGCAATTTTTGACAGAGTGTCTCCACGTTTTACGATATAGACTCCATCAGATTTTTCTCTGGGCTGATCGTCTGCCTGGATCATGAGAGCCTTACCCCAGCGACCGCTTGAGCCATTTCCGAAATCACGTCTTGCAACAACAATGCCATCGAAATCATATGGCCAGTGGATCCCAGGTCTGCCCGAGCCAATATCAATTAGATCGATACCCCAATGACGGACGCCGCCATCGTAAATGTCACTGTACTCTGTGGTGATCTTTCGTTGTCGATCCGCTCCTTTGTAGAGCAAGAAGCCTGGAAGCTTTGCAATCTCTTCTGTCAATTTTTTGCTGCCGCCCATGCTAGGGATCTGATGCTGCCACATCCACTGACTGACAGGCTGATCAAAGACTGTGACATGCAGATGTGTTCCGGCTGGGGCCGGAGGAATTACATATCCACTGTTGCCCATGACGCCTAGTAAATCTCCTTTTTTCACCCGATCACCTTCCTTGACTGCGAAAGACTCAAGGTGTGCAAGTAACACAGTTCTAATCATTGCAAGCCTCCTTCCTTAAGGTCTCTAACTTGCGCCTCGATTAGCGCTTGGATGTATGCGTTAACATCGCCGACTGCTCTCTTTAAAAGTTGTTGTCCTGCGGGCGATAAAATTTGCAAAGCCCGATTTTTAGCTAATTTTAAAGCTTGTGCCTGTGCATCGTAGTCGAAGATATTTTTCTCTTTCAGCTCGTCCACGTATACCTGCGACGTCTCTTTGACCGCCACTTCCACGGCCATCGTTGCCTGCAGCAAGATAGATTCTACTTGTGCGATTTTTACCTTTCGGACGATGTATCCACGCAAAAGTGCTAATCCATATGCAATCAAGGGGATGATCAGCATCTGTATAATCATTTCAAGTACCTGATTCCAATTCATAATTTCCTCCTAACTTTTTAGTGAAATGCGCCGATTTTTACGGCATAAACAAAAAAGCCCACCAGTTGGGCTATTAGTGTGGTGATGAGACCGATCATCACTTTATTGTTTTTCTCCAGACCTTCAATAACTCCTACGAGTCTTGTGTCAAGTACAGCGATTGTCTTGGCATTATCTGAGATCAATTTGTCATGGGCATCCATCCTTCCCTCTCCTTCGGAAAGCCTTCTGTCGACGGTTCGGAACCGTTCAGCGCAGCCTTCTCGCATTGGACTACTTTCCATAGGCCGACCTCCAATCTTTTAAATTCATATATCCTCCTACGTAATTGATCTTCTCGGGTTGCTGATCGGCTTATAGATTAAGGCTATGGCCCCCCATATAGTCACCAATGCTCCGATGAACACTGACAACTCTACAATGCTTATATTCATAGTGATGTCCCCCTCAGTAGTTTATTGTTCGAATACCTTCCACCCGTACTCGTTTGGCGGCCACACATTATTCCCAGCTCCATCAGTAGCCACTACTTCATATAACGTGGTGTCCATTTCCGGAAACCATACCACATCGCCCATCTTGTAGGCGTCATGCTCGTCAGTGGGCTGTTTCCAGATAGGATACTCTTGCCCATCTGGCGGAATGTGGCTTTCTAGGTCTCTGTATAGCGTCAGTGTAGTTTCAGGCGGGAAATGAGCTTCGGCCGTGAATGGCTGTGCGGCTATGACTTTGAACAGCCGAATGCCGTCTTCTGTGTCGTGTCTGTATATCTTGCCCGGCTCCATCTCCATACCTACACGCCATACAGGATAGTACTCCTTAAGTGACAAGGCTTGTTCCTCAGTGGCGTTTGCTGAAATAACTTCTGACGCCACCTCGTCAGGGCTTATTGAAGACTCAATCAAGTTCTGAAGATACTGAAGTGTTTCATCGTTGACTTGGCCTTCTACAGTGTAGCCGTTATCCTTTGTGGCCACGAAGTAACCACTTCTACTTATTCTTATCATCTTCTTCTCCTTAATACCCAAATGCTATCCAGCTTGCGGTTCGTGCGTAACTTGAAGGATTGTTGTCGTCAGTAGAGCGCATATAAATTCTTGCGTTTGTGCGAGTTTTATAGGCTATTGTCGCAGATATAGAAACCCAAGATTGAACAGAGGTTCCATGATCTGGAGTCACCGTTAGGCCTGTACACGCAGAGGGAAAAGCAGTTGGATAGGTTAGTGTTACGTAGCTAGTATTTGCGGGATAGGATATGGTCCCCCATTGGAGAATAGTTCCTATTCCGAGTTTGACGTACCCATTGGCCGAATGCTGTCTTGTCTCATGAGTATGGGAAGAAGGTGAGAAGGTAGAAGGTTTACCTGTTACTTCGCCCCATGCGGGCCATCTAGTGGCAGTTGTAGGAATTCCAGTAATGGCTCCCCATGCGTTTAACTCTCTCCAAGCGCTCCAGTTACCTTGGTAGCTATATCGAGTCCATATCTCGTTTGTGGCGTACCCATAGGCCATTTGGTTAGCTTGGTTTGTGTTGGAGTGGAACACTGTATGAATATAGAAATAGACGTCGGCTCTCGGGTAGTTCTGCGCCAATGAGCCTCTTGATAAGACCCACTCTTGGGTAATGTCGTTACAATTTCCTCCCATATCCAAGGTACTGTTGTACTCTACGATTCGCTTGTTGACCTTTAAACCGTCGTTGAACTCTACAGGTGAAAATGCTTCAACCCCCTTCTTAGTTGAGAAGCCACCGAAGGCAACGCCATCCCCCGCCGCTCTGAAGTTCATAAGCCTGAACGCTGAGTTCACACTGCTTGAAGCCTGAACACCTGATTGGAAATAGTCACCTATAAGGAGTTGGAATTCATATGCATACTGCGTGCTCAGCACTGAGCCGCTTGTAAAGTTTGAGTCATAAGAATATACATTTCCAGACGACAGGTTTGTCCATGTACTAGTTCCGGCTTGCCTGTATTGGACAACCCATGACCTGTCGTTTTTGCTATTGAGCGAAGTAATAGAAAATGCCATTGACACTCTAGCATGTGTGCCGTCATCGAGAGCCACACCAGATGAATTTGAGCGAATGACGCTAAATCTTGTGATCTGTGGCGGCGAGTATGCGAGCACTGACACATTGGTCGTTCTTGAAGCGGATCTACCCCTCGAGTCTTTCACTGTAGTCTTTACTGATACCGTGCCCGAAGCTGAAATGGCTGAGGATGTAATAGTAGCCCCTGAGTATGAACGGCCTTGTATCTCTGTCACAATAGATGAGATAGTGGATGAATAAGCTCCTGAAGCTGTATTTGCCACTCTAAGCGCTGACTTGTTTTGAATGAATGCCCCGAACTTTGCCGCCAGACCAGACGTAGCCTCGGTTATAGAGTGTGTTATTGTCGGCACGACAGATGAAGGGACATACAGCACCAAGTTCACTGTCTTTGTCCCCACGTGCGTTGACCCGTTGTAGGTCTCGCATGTAATGACACATGTACCGCTTGTCGAATTCGGAATACGGCTTGCAAGAGACAATGGCACAGTCCATGAATAGGATGTCCCTACACCTGCAGCGATTGTGCCGCTTGTACCGCCGAATGAATACTTGAGCGTATGGGCAAAGCTTGAAGACGCTCTTGGCGTGTTGATAGTGACGGCGTTTGACATGTTAACGCTGGATGCACTCAGTGTCGGAGTAGTGGCCCTCGGGATAGTGGATAAAGCTAGATTACCTGAAATAGTTGCCGTTCCTACCCCCGAAGACACATTCGGCGAGTTGAACACGGCGTTGTACGCCATAGACTTTGACCCGTCTGCGTTGTGCGGACAGGTATATGTCCCTGAAGCTATAACTTTGCTGTTGGCGCCAGAAGGGCTGAAGTCGTATTTAATAAGCCAACGGCCTATTCGTACACCATTCAGATCAAGGTGTGCGTACATATCGTTATAGTCATACCATGACCCATAGTCGATTGTCTCATAGACCTCATACTTCCACTCGATTCGTGACCTGTTGTTCGTGATGTCGTCATTCGAGAGTGCGAGTTCTGTGAGCGTGAGGCGAATGGCTATATGCCTGTTGCCGTTTGTTGCTTGTGTGTATACTGGCATTTTAAGTTACCTTTCCCCACGTGATAGAGCCGTTTGACTCTCGTGTAAATCCGAAGTCGTGGAATGTAAACCTTCCTGTGATGTTGACGTCAGTGATGAACAATGTGTTGTTGCTGAAATACGCCACTTCCCGGCCTGATTCTACAAAGGCTATCCTGTTGTGCATGATTTGGATGGAAATAGGTGAAGTCGTCTTCCCCATCTCGATGCCTGTCGAAGTGAAGCGAATATTTGTTTCTATTTCGTTCGATAGGTTAGTTATTCTACCGCCCTCGGCGTTAATGGCGTCAATCACTTCCGTGAATCTGAAGTTAATGTCAGTAGCGGTTTGTTCGAATTCGCTCTGATAAGAGGCCGTGATACTTGCCATGATGTTCTGAAGTTCATCAGATAAGGACTCGTGTGAAACTTTACCATCAAGGGCGTCTTGTATTTGCTGAATGTCTGAAACTATTTCCCACTCAGCACCATCCCATCTTTTAATGATGTTTGGGTGGGTGGATGTGTCAAGCCACAACTGCCGTTCATTCGGTTCCTCGGGTTCCGTGTTCGAGATGATCATCTGCTGAAGTTCTGGGTCAGTGAGTAGGTCGTCTCTTGAAACCTTTGAGGTGATAGACACGTTGCTCGAGATGTCCAGTCCTTGACCGACATCAGCTGCCAGTTTATTTGCTGTCACTGAATGAGCGACAAGCACATCACCGACAAAACCTGATCCAGTCGCCGCTGTGCGCCATTCCCATTGACCGTTAGGGTCTTTGGAGTTGGCAATCAGCATGCGTCCAGCGCCCACATAGATGACCTCTGTGGGATTCTGATCGATAGGCGCATTAAAGCTATACAAGCCGGCAGGCAGTCCGTACTCGTTGCCGATTTCAAGATCATAGTTATATCCGTCGGTTCCCCAGTAGGCATCTGTAATCTGCGCTCGGACGCTTTCCAGCAAGGATTTTTGCTCTCGAAGCCTTTCCTCTGTCTTTTCTCTTTCTTTCTTGATTCGCTCAGAAGATGATGTGATGATTCGATCGCCAAATCGGAAGGACTTGACTGTCTTATTGAGGAAGTTTCGGGTCAGCTCAAAAACTCTCGTTTGATAGCGAATGCCTAGATCGTCACGAATGACTGTGACGATCTCGCCAAGCTCGATTTGTTCCGTTTCGATTGCCGATGCCGAAAACTCCACCTTGGGTCTAGATACATTCAGTAATTCGAGGTAGGTGGCTTGTAACAGCTCGGCCCTATCCTCGATGTCCGGGAAGTCAATCACCGCTTCCCGGAAGCCATAGGTTGAGACAGCACTCGGGAGTGAGACATAGTCTTGTCCCAGCGGCTTGTCGACTGGGTCGCCATTAGCGATGGACCACGAGACACCGGAAAAATTGATCTTCCGGCCGAAACCTTCCCCGGTTTCTTCGCCTTTACCTAGTCCGACAAGAGCGGTAAAGATGCCCTCGTTGGCTTGTTCGGCTTCCACGGTGATGAGCTTGTCGCCATATTCGTACCATTTGCCATAATTGTCCGACATGTTGTTGTAGATGTCGATATATCTTCCAGTAATTTGACCGTTTGAAAAGGTCAGGCGTGGTTTAAACTCTACCCGCCAAGTCTTGATGAAGTCCCAAAAAGCAGACAAGGTTGATTGGTAGTAGTAAGTTGAGCTGGCTGTTCCAGTAGCCGACTGAATACCAACTTGCCAGCCAGTGTTTTCTAAGATGCGACCCAAGGCAACAGCCGGTGTTACACTTGATGGTCGAATGTCACGGATGACATGACCTTGTAGCTCCTCAAATAGGATGTGAATGCCCGAAAGCTCCAGCAATCCGTTTCGTTTCTTTTCGCTCGTAACTCGATAAAGATGGAACGTGTTCTCATCGTCAATGTCTTTTGATCCGAAGTAGTGAGCTGCTTCTATTTCGGGCGAATAGATGGCAGTAATCGAAGCGGTTATCGTTCCGCCAAGGATACTTTTCTGCGTGTAATTCAGTGGAACAACTTCTCCGATTAACGCCTTGTTGTTGTCAAATAGGTAAACGGTCATAGCGCACGCTCCAAAAGAGACATGGTCATGCTGACAGGTGATGTGATGACATTACCGGGGTGAAGCTCGAACTCACGCCAATCGGAATTTATAAAGTCAAGCCGGTGCATGATGTTTTGTCCGGATAACAGGATCTTGTTCGGGAAAATTTGCAAGACTTGTCCGGCGGTGAATGCTCCGGTTAAAACGATCTTTCTTCCGGTGGTAGTGTTATTGATTGTCAATCCGGTTCTTCCACTCGGGAAGGTCAAAGTGATTTCGTTAATCTTGTAAGGATACATCGGACCCGTCGGTATGGTGATTGATGTTCCGGTTAGGTTGGCGATTGCTTTGTACTTGTAAGGGTCTTGGCAGTAAAGCAAAAAAGACCCTATGCCTTGAAACTGGTCGTAGGGCGGGTCTTCTGCTTGTGAAAGTCGGCCAAAACGATGGTGAGTCTCATCGCCAAACTTGAATTTAACATCGCCAGCAGTCTTGAGCTTGTCATGTAGTGCGTTCAGAGTGGTAAGCTTTTGAGCCGCGTTATTTCCTTTGATGGCGAAGTAAACACGAATCTCGCGAGCTGGTAGCTTCTGATCTAAAACAACAGCTCCATCTCTACCGGGGACATCCACAATAGAAAGCACGCGATCTAGTAGACTGCGCCCTTCGACATTGGTTGTAGTGTAGCCAGTTAACACTTGATCGAGCAGTTGGCCATTAAAGGTCAACGAACAATATTTTGAGTAATCCATTGAGCCTCCTAATAAGCCAGTTCGAGTTCGATGTCTCGGTTTTGCAATTTGGTGATGTCATCGACAAAGGCTTGGAAGCGATGCCCCGCAAAGTTGAATGTAAAATATGCTGGCTGAACAGCTTTTTTATCTTCTGATCTTGCCCCAGCTTCTAGTGATGCCGAGATTCCTTTCAGGCTTCCAGGTGCGGCATTGATGGCAACTTCCGACTCAAAAGACCGAGTGGTGATTTTCGCCACATCCTCCATCGCTTGCGTAATCGGTTTCGTCCCACCTTCAATTCCTTTTGCCAGCCCTTCGTCCAACTGCTCGCCAATTTTTGCAAACACTGTAGATGGTGATCGGATTCCGAAGAATCGTTTGATTCCGCCTATGATGCTGTCGACAAATCCAGATATTTTTCCAAGTATCCAGTCCTTTGCGTTTCCTATTCCGTTCCAGAGCCCTCTGATTAAGTCAAACCCAATGCTGGCAAAACTGCCAATAAACTTACCAATAGCTCCTAGCAAAGAGGTGATGATCTGGCCACCTTTCGAGAGGACGTCGGGGAGCGCTTTAATGAGTCCAATGGCCAACCTGGCAATCAGTTCAAGTCCTTTAGCAATAAACTGAGGTAAATATGATCCAATTTTTGCAATTAGGTTTGCTATGATACTGCTGATGGTGCTGATTATCTGNGGCAGATTATCCCAAAGTCCTTTGGCTAATTTACCGATCAACTCAAAGCCTTTTCTTATGATGTCGGGCCCTTTGTCTACGATAAGCTTAAGGAGGTTTTCTAGGATCTTCGTAATCGACTCACCGACCGCAGGCAAATTGTCTAGAATCCCTTTGGCAAGACCTGCGATGAGATCAAAGCCCCCTTGCAGAATAGATGGGACCGCGTCCATGATCGACGATAGGATGTTTATTAAGATCTCACTCATGGAGCTGATTACAGATGGTAAACTATTCATCATCCCGGTGGCGAGACTCACAATCCAATCAACTCCATTTTGAATCAACGTAGGCAATTGAGTTTGCACCCAAGTCTGCATGGAAAGTGTGATTTCATTCAGCCTTTCCATGAACATCGGAATTCCCGTAATGATTCCTTCTGTAAGCTGTCCTAGGAGTTGCGATCCCATTTCTATAAACTGTGGGACTGCAGCTGTTAAGAACGTTCCTATTGCAGATGGAAGACTACTAATGATGGTAACGACCATCGGAATGAAGTTCCCAAACAAAAACGTCGCAGTACTGTCAGCTAGCCCTTGAAGAGAAGGACCTATGTTTTCTCCTAAGGCAAGAGATCCGAGCGCATTTTGTAATGCAGCCTTCATAGATGCAAAAGATCCTGAAAAGGTCTCTGAAGCTTCGATTGCCGTAGTACCAGCGACACCCATTTCTTCCTGGATGACATGAATTGCTTCGTAAACATCTGCCAAGCTATCAATGTTGTACTCAACGCCAGAAAACGCCTGGGCATCTTTCAGCAGCCGTTCCATTTCAGTCTTAGTACCACCGTACATTTATATTCGACATAGGTCGTTAATCTATGCCCGTTCTCTTATGAACTGCTATATGTTTCCATATAGATTAGACTATATCTTGTATCTTTCGATACCCTCCCGCTTCCACTCACTTGAGTGTACTCTACTCCATTAAAAAAGCACCCTTTTAGGATGCTTTTTCTGTTTCGATAGTCGTTACATGTTTATGAAATAGTTACTCTATCACCATGTTTATATAAGAATTGATAACCTCTCATTTTCCCACGTCTGCCAATCGTACCTTTTTCTAACATTAGTGAAATATTAGAGATGGTACAATTAAAGTGTTCGGCAGTTTCTGAAATACTATCAAACTCAAGGACTTCTATTATCTCAAGCCAAGCTTCATGTCCACCACCACGTTTTTTGCGTTTTTCTTCATAGTGATTAACAATAATAGCTTCACTTCTTACTCCCACTGTTCCAAATCTAGAGTTTTGTTCACCGTATGTGGCCCATCTTAAATTATCAATGGAATTGTTTTGTCTGTTTCCATCTATATGGTCTACTGTAAGTTTATTCTCAGGATTAGGAATAAAAGCTTCTGCTACTAG
>JGI24712J26585_10004085_pt1 | contig 11265 bp, 23 predicted proteins | sample BioPla3DNA2_FD_26585 | JGI IMG/M metagenome (IMG submission 26585)
TGTGGGTCATTTATAAAAGGTATATTAGCAAATAATGTTTCATCGCTTATTAAGCCTTTTAGTTTTTGTGTAATATCAGCATAATAAAGCATGTCTATAGGGATATTTCTAGTAAATGTAAAAGTTATATCTGTGTAGGGAATATCTATGTTTTTCTTTTTCCAGCTTGAAGATATTATTTTAAATTGTTCTTGTAAGGCTCTTATAAATTTTCTTTCTTTAGTGATTGCTTTATTTTCTAGTGATAACAACTTCCACTTTCTAGATTCTCCACTTTCTACACCGCCACTAAACTTTTCATCTCCCATATCTACTGTTTGAGAGAATTTATATATATTATCGTTTAGGGTCTTTTTATGGTTTTCTAAGAATTGGTCGTTTATATCCTTAGTAATAAAGCCTATATCTCCACCATCAGGCATATTAAAAGCTCCACTTGCCCTAGCTTCCAATATTGTTTCCTTGTCTACACTTGCCCCTATAAATTTCATATAAGCCTGTCTAAACTCTTCCATCTCGTTTTGGGCATCTGATATAAGTCTGTCATATCCATCTATCAATTCTTCTACCTTTTCAAAGCTACCTAGTTCTTCATCATTGTTTTTAAACTTAACCATAGGTACATAATCAAATGTATGATATAAGGGATTTATAGGTTCTGTATTGTCTAATATATAGGTCCCATCTTCTCCCTTGATGTAAAATGTTACTTTTTCATCATCATACCATTCTACCTTTGTAGTAGTGGTCCTTGTTTTTTCATCCTTTACTATCTCGAATGGATAATATCTCATAGCATACTCTGTTTCTTTGGTTGATGGATTTTCTATAAAGATAACTTCCCAGGGGTCTATATTAATTACCCTTTCTAATCCTTCCTTGTCTATATATATAAGTCTAGCACCATACCCACAAATAGAAGCCATTTTACCAACTTCATAATCAATATCAGGGAAATAATTGATTTGTTCAAAGTAATCTAAAAAAAGGTTCTTCTCTAGTAATTCTTCCTCTGTATAGTGTCTACCCTCTACTTGATATACAATAGGTACTCCATGTACATAGCCTGATTCTGTATTTATTATTTCCCCTCTATAGTCATTATTTATCTTATTATTGATTTTCGTAGGGTCTTTAAATTCTCTGTGCTGTATAGGCAGTTCCTCTGCCTTGTATCTGTCATACATAGCCTTCATTTTAGTTGCTCTGGGCTCATGTTCTCTTATTAAATCAGTTATAATCTGGCTTGTTACTTCTCCATCAATTTTTTTTAATTCTTCTATTACTTTGTTCATGTATTCACCACCTTTAATATAAGCTCTGCACTGCCCTAGCTTTAGTTGGCTTTTCCATCTCCCTTAATAGACTAGCTAAGCTATCAGGTGCATCATCATGTTCTGCATTCTCCGTATAGTCTAGTATTTGATTTATATATTCTTTGTCTGTATCCTTAATAAAAACAATCCTATCCCAGTTTTCCCTAAGATAGGTTGATATTTTAATGTACTTGTTCATATTCTCGTGGTAAGATTTTTTAGGAGGCTTTATCTTTTTATTTAAATAACCTTTATCTGCATTGCTCTCATTATAGAGTGTTCCTGCTTTGTAATATTCCCTCTTAGCTTCAAACCCTTCTAGTACATCATCTATATGCTGTTGTTTTAATTCTCCATATACATATATTTTATCCTTGTGTTTCTTGGCTATAGTAAAGGCTGTGCCATCTCCACCACCATAGCTTGCATCTATGTGGCATATACCGCCATAGATTAACTCTGTATTAGTTCCATCATCTATAGTCGGACTTGTAAACATAGCATCCTCATCTGCTATATGTTTTAATTCATAGTTAGCAGCAAAAAGGGAGGTTGTCATCTTCCCCCTTATCTCTTGTATCTCTTTATCTGTCATCATACCAGTAGAATAACAATCATACTTGATTGGATTAGGCATTAATGTAAAGGCATCCTCTTTATGCCACGGTGTACCAGTATTTATTATTCGGCCACCTCTATTTTTTACATTCTGCAACTCCTGGTATGTTATTTTTGTTCTTTCTCTGTCCGCTTTTGATATCCTGTCATTTATATTTACAATATCATCTGTAATAATTATATCAAAGTGTTTCCCTGTAATACTTCCTTTATGTCCTATGCCTACTAATTGACTTGTACCCCTTGCATTTCTTTTTAAGTTTGTGTCTATTTCAAAAGCACTCTCTGCTGTTAAGATTAACTCCTTCCCCCATAGGACCTTAGCTAATGCTTGATATAAATCTGTCTTTAATAATTTGGATATTTGTTTAATTATTTCCTTAACATCACCATCTGTTTTCCTCATAAAAAGGATGTTAGTCCAGGGAAAAACTACTATCATTAAAGCTATTGCTATTGATAGGCAGGTTGTTTTATAACTACCCCTATGGGCTTGTAGTGTTAAATCATCTTTACTGAATAAAAACATCTTTATCCATTCATTATGGATATCTTGTAAATCTGTAAAGCCATTTTCTAGGCCATATATTATAGGCTTTTTCCTTACTGAATCTAACCATCTTTGCTGTTGCTTATTTAATTTAACCATCATCATCACTTAAATAGTCGGTTATTAGTTTATCCATACTGGATATGTCAAGGTTTCCTTCTACTTCTAGATTTTGTTTATCTCTCCATTCAGCAGGCTTTCTATTCTTTAGCCAAAAGATTTGTGCTGTTGTATCAGGGATAACCTGCTTAACTGTCTTTTCTATTCTTTTTCTATCCTTGCCCTTATCGTCTTTTTCTATAATCTGTTTAACTTCCTCATATTCATATCCCAATGCTCTTTTAAGTAGTGCATTTTCAACTTGCCTGTCAATTACTTCTTTGCCTCTTTTTAAGGCCTCGGATATATCGGGGTATTTGTTCTTCCAATCATATAGAGTAGAGGGATGTATGCCTATATTATGGGCTATTTGTTCATCTGTAAGCCCATCTCTTGCCCATCCTTCTATTTTTAATAAGCCTTCCTCTGTTATCCAATCGTGATATTTTCCTTTACGCCCACCTCTACTCACATTATATCACCACCTACCCTACTCACATCACTTTGTTTATTTTCTCTTGTTAAATAATAGAAAAAGGGTGTATCTAATAATGCTAATATAAATTTTATAATGTATTGGCTAACAATCATCCACATTAAATTAGGGACTTGCCCATAAAAGGCTATTGTAATGAATATTGCTGTATCTATAGCTTGACTTGTCATGGTGCTTACATTATTCCTTATCCACTTATGTGCTCCCTTTGTAAGTCTTTTTAAATAATTAAATAAGAAAACATCATTAGCTTGAGACACTAAGTAGGCAACTAAACTAGCAACTACCATTCTAACATTCTGTCCCAACACTATTTTAAACATAGAGTTATAGTCTTGAGCAAATTCAGCAGGTGGTAGTGCTATGGCTATTAATATTAAAACTAAACTGAATAATTGTATTACTAGTCCTAGCTTTACGGTTTTATTAGCTTCTTTCTTTCCCCATAATTCATTTATGATATCTGTACATAAAAAAGTGATGGCATAGCTTACTACTGCTGCAGGAACTGTTAGTCCTATTATACTTACTACCTTGCCCCCTACTATATTAGCTACTAACAAACTCATTACGAATACTGTATTTAAAATGATTAAATAGTCATTTGTTTTTTTCATTTAATCTCTCCTTATAAAACTTTAATTGTTCTCCTAAACCTAAATTTTTTAATGGAGCTTCTGCATTAGTAAATTTTCTAATTATAAACTCTCTATATTTTTTTCCACACAAGAAAATAGCTTTTTCATCAAAATTTATCCCTTCTCTCACTAGTTGCTTATATACCTTATAAGACCATTCTTGTCGCTGTCTTTTGTTCATATTATTTAAGGTTAACTCATAAGGCTGTATTATATCATCTAGCTTTACTAAACCATACTTAGCTGATAATATAAATATTTTATCCCTCTTTGTTAAGGATAAGGCATAGCTAAGTGAGTATTTAAATAGACTAGATATATATAATTCTGAAGCTTTGCTTGGTTTGTTTTTTTTGCTTTTTACGCAACTTATAAAAACATTCATATCTAATTTCTCCTATAGATATTTATCTGCATATATTGTAAACTTAACCCACTCTTTGAAATTATTCATTGCTGCATCTGTGGTTTTTGCTCTTTGTCCTGGTTGTTTACTGATTTTTTCCATTGTTTTTCCATTGAACTTATATATTGCCCCAAATCTGTTCCCACTTAACCACGATGTGCTATCTACTGAATCGAACTTATATTCTTTTATCCCTTTTAAATTAGTGAACCCTAATCCATGCACTTTACAATTGTTTTTATGTGCTTGCTGGATAAACCAATGAAAGTATTTGTATTCTGATGACTTTATTTCTTTAGTGACTATGCCACCTATTGCTACATAATCGTATTCCTTAATCATCCTCAACCAATATTCTTTCCCTCTTGACCTATGCCATACAGGAATGCATTGTTTATTTGTTAGTCTTTCTAGTTTGTTTCTGAGTCTTTCAACTTCTTTAATCCCAACTACACTATCAATATCTAATTCCATAAATAATTTAACATTATGGTTATTTATGAATTTTGCATAACTTTCAATGTATTTATCCCAGTTCACATTATCAGTTTTTTGCCATTCAGGTAGCTAAATGCTCCACTATCTAATATAAATGATTTATATTTATTTATATGTTTTATCTCTTCTTTTGCGATATAGTGATAGCTTTCCAACCTATAAAAATCAAAAAAATTCTCATCGACCCATAATTTATGCCAACCACTACCCGCTAAAAATATTTTCATATTAAGGTTTGAAATACGCGCCACAATGAGGGCACTGTATTTCTTCCTCCGTTTCTTCTTTTGGTTTTTCTTCGCTTTCTTCAAAGAAACTGTCTATATCTATTTCTTTAAATAACCCTTCTAACTCGATTTCATCAAATCCTGTAAAGCCTTCAATGTCCTCCAATTCAATTTTTAATAATTCTTCATCCCATTCTGCAAACTCTGATGTCTTGTTATCTGCTATTCTAAATGCCTTGATTTGGCTGTCAGTTAAGTCCTCAACCTTTATAACAGGCACTTCATCCAGTCCTAATTTTTTAGCTGCTTTTAATCTTGTATGCCCTGCTATTATCTCATTGTCCTTATCAACTATTATGGGATTCTTAAACCCAAAATTCTTTATACTGCTTGCCACCTTATCAACTGCATTATCATTAATTCTTGGGTTGTTAATATAAGGTATTAGTTCGTTTACGTTTTTATATTCAATTTTTAATTTACTCAATTTATGCACCTTCCCTTTAAAAACACTTTTCAAGCCACTTAGGCAACTCCACTGTTGGGACAGCTTTATTTGTCTACCAAATTAATATACCTGTCTAGATACCATTTTGCTTTCTTTAAATCCTCAATTAATTTACCTTTATGCTCTGCTCTTGCTATATACTTAATAACATTACCTAGATGATAAGGTAATTCCCAATCCTCTATCACATCTATTGGTTGTATGTTTCCATGATTATAGTGTTTAGGGCGATTTACATTATCATACATTTCCTACCTCCTACACATAATATATAGCTGCCAATTTCTCTTTTGTCCACTCAAATACCATGAACCTTTTATGTGCCCCTACATAACCCTGTTCATAGTGCCATGTATCAGTTATACCACCACTTGATAACCTCCTGGCCATTATTCCAAAATCATCCTTTATTCTTTCATGATGTAGATGTCCTGCATGGATTTCCCTTACTTTGGATTTTGCAAACTCCTGGGGGTATTCTATTACAAACATATTATTAAGATTTCTTGATTTAGCTTGCCCCTTCTCCCCATGTGTAATCCCTATAAAGTTATCTCCAAATGTAATTAGTTTTCTTTCTTTTATTTCATCATCAATAGTTATGTTATCTGCATCTTTAAACTGTGCTTTTATCATTTGCACAAAAGCCCAGGACAAAGATTCATCATGATTACCTTTTGAGTATATTATTCTTGTCTTTTTGCTTTGTTTGAGAGATTCCTCAATTATCTTATAGTAAAACTTCCTGGCATCTTCCCAGGCTACTGTTATGTCTGTGTGCTCGATTTCCCTTCCACTTGCTGTTCTCCCTCTAAAATCATCATTATGGAAGAGGTCTTGCCCTATTATTATATTTATCTCTTTATAATTTCTTCTTTGTATTATCTCTATTACTTCTGCTAATGTACTTTTATAGTAATTAAAATCAGCTATACCAAAATGCATGTCATACAAAGGTATCTCAAGCATATAATCTTCTGCAGTTTCTAGTTTTACTTCTTCTAGTTCCAGTTTAGGTAGATTTGTGATATGTTTTATTAAGTCTAAGTATAAATTATCATCAGCCTTGCCTTTTATCCAGGATTGTATTATTTCTCCATTTTTGTCCAATTGTACTGTAGTTGCATGGGGTGTGAATTTATATCCTAGGTTGCCTTTTTCTAAGAGTTTATTATCTACCCTTGTTTTGTTTTTCCATTTTCTAAGTAATCTCTCAAATGTTGATAGCTTTCCACTACCATATTTAAGATAATACTCTTTATATAGCTTTTCAGTTGATACACCCTTGTCATAGAGTTCTACGCACTTTTGTTTTACTTCTACTGGGATTACTTTACTCATAGGCTTAATCCCTTTTCTTGCATAAGATAGTAGCACTCTTTAAAAGTGGGCGCTTTTTTCTCTTGATAGAATATTTCGACTGGTTTACCTATCTTCTCTGCATATTCTCTTTCAAGCCTGCACCCTTCGCTATCACCATATATAAATACTATGTCTACATTATCAATTAGTCTATAACAAAACTTCATAATCTTATCTCTTTGGGTGTCATCTTCATAAAAACTAAATAAGTGTAGTGGCGATATAGGTATAACCCCTTGCCTTGCCCAGTATTTACATATCTTATTTACTTTTAATATATTTTCTGTTGGCGAATCACTATAAGGATGACTAATAAAAGCATATTTGCCTTGTAGGTCCATTTCATCACCTCAATATAATTTACCACCCATGAGTCTGCGAATAACACTCTCTCTATCTATTCCATTAACTTTTAATAATTTTTTAAAAGCCCTATTTGCTTGCTTTTCTTTAAGTCCTAATAAATCTATTAACTCTTTTATGTTGTAATAATCTTTTGTTAATATTTTTTCTAACTTCTTCTGTAATTCCTTCTTGTATTTTAAATCAGTTTCCTTGTTCCTGTGAGGTCCATTAATTCCCCTATGTTCTTCACTTGTCAAATATTTGTAATTAAGTTCAAAGTCAAGACCCCCCTGGCTTTTGTAAATTATATGGTGCTTTTCTATCCCATTAAATCACTCCATATTTTTAGTTTTGGGCATAAGAAAAGAACCTGTAAAGGGGGAAACAGGCTCTTTTCTTTGTGTTCCTTGCCCTAATGAGTTTGTCTAGCACAACACTTTTTGATAATACCATAATATACCATTTACTTTTATCATTCAATAACATTTGCTATCATGTTTAAGGCCTGCCCGTGCAATCTGTGTATGTGTACTAAGCTATAATTTAATCTATAGGCTATTTCCTCAAATTGCATACATTCTAAGTATCTCATTTCCAGTACCACTCCATATATCCCTTCTACCTTGTTTATGGCTTTCCTAGCCTGTTCCTTCATTTCTATAAGGTTGTCTATATCTTTAGCTATCTTTTCTTCGTGGTCCATTATTTTTATTATAGTGTTTTCTATTTGATTACTTGGTGAGGTCTGTACTTTGTCTTTGCTGTAATCTATTGATTGTATGTTACCTATTGTCTGTCTTAGTTCATCTAGTTGCCTTATTTTACTGTTTATTCTGCTATCTAGTGATATTATTTTGTTTAGTTCTTCTTTTGTCATATTATTCCCCCTCTTTATCCTGGAACCTCTCAAGTTTATCTTCTATCATTTTTAGTATTAGATTTTGCTTATCTATCCTACCGTCTAAATAATGAGGATTGGTTCTAGTCGGCAAATCTTCATTATTCACTATCTTCCTCATTAAACTTTCTAATGCGTCTTGGTATCCTCTTTCATAACCTTCTTCATAAGCACTTGCTAAATCGTCACCTATACTATCTATGTTTATAATCATATCTTACACCCCCTATAGTCCTTTGTGTGTTGCATTGATTTGATTCTGTATTATGTCTATATTTAACTTAGTTGAATAAATAAACTGCATATTGCTTTCATAAAGAGATTCTGCTATATCCCTCTCCATCTTCAGCCTTGCTATCTCCTCATCACCTCTGCATAAGTCTGAAATAATTGTTACTGGTGTACCCTCTGCCCTTAACTCTAACATTTTTTTAGCTAGTGCTACCCTGTAATCTCTTTCTGCTTTTGCTTTATTGTTTCCTCTTCCCTTTAATTCCTTTATTGCATAGTTTAATCTTTGCCTATGATAGTTTAATTCATTAATAAGGTCTTGCATTTAATCACCCCTTAACTATTCGGTATTATCGTATAGTTCGCATAATACTTGTAATGTCCATTAGTCGTTTGGTCGCCATTCCATGAATATTGATTCTAAAAATTCATCTCTTTCTTCAATATCTTCATAGTCATAATCTTCTATAAGCACTATTTCATGTTCTATTTCAATCCATTCGTCATATTCTCTACCATACATATAAGATTCAGTAACTTCTGTTATGAATTTGAATATTAACAACACTAGGCTATTAGGTGTAAATGTATAATCTTGGAAATAACAATCAATCCCACAATCGCCCATATAGTCCCCTAAGTCAGGGTCTCTATACCATTCATCCCATATATCAATAATCTTGCCTTTATCGTCTGTATTGACTCTTATATAACCATCCATATCAATTTACCTCCTATTACACATAAAAACATCATCTACTTGGAGTGTTGATTAATAACAATATGTTTTCTCTATACTCCACATAGTGTTTTCAGCCATTTCTTCTAAGTCCCTTTTATACTCCTCAGCATCTTCTTTACTTTTAAATGCACATTCTATTTCACCACATTCTCTAACTATTAAATATATATCCCCCACCTCGAGTCCACTTTCTGTGAATCCATATTCTCTCATTGTCACAACTCCTTCCTCTAAGACGCATAAATAACAAAATGTGTAAAATTAAAGAATACCTACTCTTAAATACTCTTTAGATAACTCCTTTTGTTGAAGTATTAATTTAATCATCTCATCTGCTCTAACCTCTATTTCTTCATTGCTCTTCAATCCTGCAAATGCATCTGCTACCTCACTCATGAATTCAAATTTATTATCCACAATTCATTCTCCTTTCTACTGCACATAATAAACATTATCCGCCTTAATAACCTTCTCTTTGCCTTCTATAGTTTTTCTCGTGCTTTTTAGGTAGGCTTGTTTTATTTCCCCGTACTTCCATATCCACCCCTATTTTCATTACCTAAGTTTTCTACTTCTTTAAAGTTAAAATTTGGCTGATTTTCCCATATCCTAAACTGGCATATTCTATCATATCTTTTTATATTTCCATTTCTCATAGCTATAAATTCTATACTCCACTCATCTTTATCGCCACAGTAACTATTGTCTATTGTTCCAACTGAATTAGTTTGAATTAATCCATAATTCTTAAATGTACTAGACCTTGGTCTTATTTCAGCTTCATAGCCTTTTGGTAACTCCATGGATACCCCTAACCCAAATTTGATTATGTCTCCTTTTTTATATTCCACAACACTTTTTAACCTTAGTAAACTTGTTAACTTCTCTTTGTCTTTATCTGTCAATATAAATCTCCCGCTCTCCCATTCCTTTATACTATCTACTCTAAGGTCTATCCAATCCCCTTGTCTAATCTTTTCAAGTCTTGGGTAATCTTGATTAAAGTATTTTATTTTTATTTCCATTTAATTGCCCTCCAGTTCTTTTATTTCTCTTACTAATCTTATATTATTATTATATAGTCTATTGTTTTCATGTCTTAACTTATCTAACATTTCGTATAAATATTTATTTTCCTTTTCTAACCTCTCTATCTTCTCCCTTAATTCTTCATTCTCCATTTCCATATTTTTCATCACTACATATAGATTATCTCTATGCTTAGTCATTATTCTTCCCCCCCCTTATTTTTCGTACTTTTCACATTCCTGGCATCTTTCTTTTTTATCCCCAGTTACTCTATCGTTGTACCATTTACTCCCACCATGTTTACATATCCCTTCATACCTCCATTTACAAGGTTCCTTTATTTTAGTCATTAATCTTCCTCCTTTAAATTGCCTTCTATCTTGTTTAAAACTCTCTCCATTTGTCTATATCGTTCTAAAATATATTCATTTTGTTCGTGTATTATTTTGTTTTTTCTTGGTAATAATATCACATTTAAAAACAAACCTACTAAGCAATACACTATTACAATAATTTTAAACATTTTTTCACTCCTTCGTATAAATAACATAATATGTTACTGCATACTCTCTATCAATTCTCTTATTTTCCTATAGTCTAGCTTGTTCTTTTGCACATCCTTAACCTCTTCTTTAATGCCCACTATTACGTCTATGGAACTCTCTTTCATAGAACTTCTTGTAATAATTCCTTTCATTTAATATCTCTTGATATAAGTCTTCTTTAATAGTTTCTTTATAAATTTGCTGTTCTTTTCCAATGTTAAAGCTAACCCATGATGTTAATATTCCGACTAAGAAACCTATTGATATATTTAACATTTTTTATCCCCCTATTCTTTTACATACCATTTACTTTTTAGTAGTGTTTCAGCTAGACAGTCCCCAGTAAATTCTTTAGATAGGTGTAGTAATACTTCACCTAAGTTAGCATCTTTAAAGTTATGTTCATCCATGTAGTCTTCAAAGTCTACTGTTATATCTCCCTCCTTTGATATTCTTTCTAGTAATTCTACAAATCCTATAGGCTTTCTTACTTCTTCCCACTCAAGGTCATATAGCGCAACTTCTCCAATTACGAAATCCACATTGTCTTTTATCCACTGTAATTTTCCGTCATTAACCCCTACTACAGCTTTCGCATTTTTTATTTGAAATTCCTTACTTGGATTCTCTGTTAATTCCTTAATCATTTCCCATGTTTTCATTATTTTTCCTCCTAGTATTTTTTTAATATGTCATGAATCATTAGTCTTGTTCTTGTAATTTTAGATTTGTTAAAACTTCTGCAAGGTACTGGACT
>JGI24712J26585_10004090_pt1 | contig 11261 bp, 9 predicted proteins | sample BioPla3DNA2_FD_26585 | JGI IMG/M metagenome (IMG submission 26585)
ACTCCTTCGGGGGTTCTCACAAGCACCTTCATGGTGTCACCTCCGTTCTGTGGTCTTTGATGCGGCAGGGATGGGGTTGTCTGAGCCGGGGCGCGGGGCTGTCTACAGCAGAAGGTCTGCGCTGGCGGGGTGAAAACCTTGTCGGTTTGGGGTGGGGGCCGGGAGGCCGGGGGGCGTGGAACACGAACGCGGCTCTCAGGCGGCTCGGGGAGGCTGTAGAGGCGACGACCCTTCATCCCTGCGACGAGAGTGCCTGACTCCTGAGGGGCTGGCTCGCGTGCGTCCCAGTTGCCCGCAGGGAGATCGCCGCCCCGCTCCAAGACCTCCCGCCAGGCTGCGAGGGGAGCATGGCGGTGGAGAAATCCAACGAGGTTAAATAAATAGCTCTCTCCCAGCCGGCCGCAAAACTTCCTTTAACGCAGAACAGTCATCGTGCCTGGGGGCTACTGCTCTCCAGAGAACCGGGGAGGCATCCCTCTCCTGCTTTGAGCATAACGTTCCCGCTGAACTGTAGCGTTACAACTTTGCTCCGCTTCTCCTGCTGTACGTGAAGCAGTTCCTCGGATGCTAGTTTTGCGCAAACACGTGATGCAGTACTCTCAGATACCTGTACCCTTCTGGCAATTTCTGAAATAGAGGTTGGGCCATGCGCGGCGATATCGGCCAGTATCTGGAGCGTCCTCTCATCGATCGAAAACGGAAGGCGCGGAGGTTTGTATATTTCAATTTCCCTTTCTATATCCGAGAAAATTGCACATTGATGAATACGTGGAGCGAGTATGAGTGTGGCAGTGGTGAGAGCAACAAGCACTTCTCGTGGGCCGCCGGAGAGGCTGACTATCAGGTTACCATCTGGAAGAAATGGCGGCGTTGATGCGCGAATTTCGTCAAGGAGCGCCAGGATCATGGATTCAATATTGCGGTTATCAATTCTCAGGACGTCGACGCTGATATCGCCACTGATCTTCTGACTCATCTCCCTGACGGTCTCAATGGCTCGGTCTGCCCTTGTATCTTCCCCAAACTCCGGCCTTATCAGGCAGATCCGGTCTCCCCGCTCAATTCCCCACCTGACAATCAGGGAGATGATATGAGAGGTGTCGAACCCGAGTGGTGAGAGGTACGTTCTCATTAAATCAGTAATACTTCCCTGCCGGTATATATGCACTTTGACACAAATCGACCGCATGGATTGCATTTTTTTGCAAAAATCGACTCCAAAAAAGCCAAAAGGTTTATCAGACCCCGCGCGCATGCTAAATTATGCGCCAGATACTCATCAAGGTGCGACCGAAGGATGCGTTCGAGGTTCCACATAGCGATGGGTACCAGATATACTCAGCATTGCTTGCGCTTATAAACTCTAAAAATCCGGAGGTCAGTGAGAGAATACATGACTCCCCTGTGNGCACAATGTCGATAGGCAGCCTTTATGGGAAGTTCGAGAGGAGCGATAAAAAAGGCCTCAAGCGCCTTGTGCCAGATGAGTTATATACACTACGGATCGGCGTCACCGACCCGCACGAGGAGGAGATTTTCCAGACTCTTGTATATCCCATTCTCCTCGAAAGGCGGGATATCATGCTGGATAGAGGAGGCCTGGATGTTGATCACGTAGAAGATAAGCAGGTTTCATATGACGATCTGTTCCGCAGGGTTGCCGAATACAGAGGTTCAACGCTGGATATCCGTTTTTTGACCCCGACCTGTATCCAGTACAAGAACAGCGACGTTACTGAGATGTTCCCTCAGCGGATTGCAGTATTTCACTCGATTCTCTCAAAGTGGAATCAGGTGTGCCCTGAGGGCTACAGGATGGATATTAAACGCGACGAATTTGGCAGGTATCTTATTGAGAAACCCGATATCCGGTCCTATAAAACACATAGCGTTCTTGTGAGTACAGTTTTTGACAGAATAAAGGATCACCCTCGTCCTATATTTAAACAGGGTTTTATGGGGCGCTGCAGGTACTCATTCACACCCGATGCCCCCAGATCGTTTCGGAATGCTGTCACGATTCTTGCACTGTTTTCAGAGTTCAGTGGTATTGGATCCAGCGTCACCCGGGGATGCGGCCAGGTGAGCGTAATTTTAGAGGAGAAGGTAACATGATGGTAAAGCGGCCAAAGAGCATAATCCCACCAGATGTATTGCGAGAATATCTTCAGGTGGAGATAGGAGATGTACCCTATGACCCGTATCTGGTTCTGATTGATTATTATGAGGTTATGGACCCAGCCCTTCGGGGCTCCAGCGTTGCATACTCCCCTGCAAAGAGCACAGAGATGGGGAAAGTTGACCAGACGATGCTCAACCATATCCGAAATGGTGTCTGGGCTCTCATTGAACTCAACGTCGGACTAACTGCCCTCGGTTCCGCTAACGCCCTATCTGAGCAGGAACTGAGAGAAGTGATTGCCCTTTTCTCGGTTCATGATCTCCACAAGATTCATGGAAAAGATTGGAAAGAGCAGTTTGATATTTCGCAGGAAGAAATCATCGAGTACGCTGAGGCGTTCGGAGCAACGAAATTCGCCCCCGGCCTCACCGGGCATGACTTCCAGTCAGTCGCCGTCGCGCTGCATAAATCGATCGGATACCATGCAAATCTCTCAGTAAAGTTTAATCTCTACCGTCCCTGGCTGACGATCGCCGATACGCTCGCAAGTATAGAGCAGCCACAAGCAACGCCATCGATGCAGCAACAACTGGACCGGATCGACCCCTCGGTCGACTTCTATTATCATACGTTCCAGGATGCCACCGGGATCCTCACAAACCTCGTTCATACTGGGATCGCAGAGTGGGCCTCAGAGAAGGGGCTGCATCCCCTCCTCATCTTTGAAAAGGGAGTTCTATACCTGGGAGAGGCGGACAAACCGTTCGAGTTAAGCGAGGAGGAGGATATCAAAGAAATCTACCGGGCGTTCAGGGCGGCCCTTAACTCCTCTCATGTTACATTTTCCGATACATTCGAGTTGCAGAAGAGTATCGAAACGCAAGGAAGCAAAGGCTTATACAGTATTGGAAATGTCTTCTTCTTCTATTCGGGGATAGAAAGGGTTGCGAAAGCCTTTGCAGCTGCGGCTGTATTGAGAGTGAGTGAGAATACCGCAACCATCGAGGTAGACTGCGCCGAAAATGTGCTCAAGGTGGGAAATGCTGAACCAAATATGCAGTATCCCCCTGCGCAGACGATAGATATTCCCCGGAAGTATATCACAGACATCACCGTCGACGGGCAGACGGTGGATACAGGCGACATCGTGATCCGCTGTCGCTCAGAAGAGCGGAAACGAAAGAAATTCACACTGATCCCGGAATCCGTAGAGATCGATGGACAGAGGGTTTCAGGAAAGGTTGTCATTAACGGGACCGGCCTGATGACCAGCCAGGTTGGGTACCGGGCGCACATCATGGAGGATTTCGGGGTCGACATCGGCTGGGATCCAGAGATCATATCCTACTCCCGTGCAATCTCGGGGCTCCGGATGCAACTCATCGAAGACCTCATCAAGATTGGTGCGCTGGAATCAGATGATCCTGTCCTCGAGACCTGCCGAATGTTCAAAGTCGATGCAGTCCTCACCGAACGTCTCTCAGAGTATGCCCAGACTCATCGTACAGATGACCATCACCGCGTTGGTGGGTTCTGGAACTACTCATATGTTATTGCCCGGGATCTTCTCGATCGCGACATAGATGGGATTCGGTTTGCCGACATTCGAACATCCAACGAGAAGATCCAGTATCTTGAGGACTGTATCGTGCATTATCTTCAAGGGATCCCCCCTGAGAAGATCCAGGAATTTGAGTCTCAGCTGCTCTATCCCTACCAGGAGAAGATGCTCGTCTGGATATCTGAGAACCTCGATTTCAACGGTTCAATGTTCTACGGCACATTTGAAAACAAGGCTGACAAGTTCCAGGCATACTGCAATGGTGGAGGCATCTGTCGCCTTTCCAACGATACGCCCTATGATAAGGAGAGGATCCCATTATCCATTGGGGTGGGTATGCTTGGTCAATCCTTCTCCAACCGTTTGCCCGTAGGTGCAACAGAGCCAGAACTCTTCGTTTCGGTCCCTATCGCGATCGAGATGGGGCTAAGATATATCGGTCATGGAATTAAAGGAGGAGCCAACCGGATTTATTTCCGGCTCATTCCTGACCACTTTTATACGCCGATTCTATCCCACCTGTTCTCGCAGTTTTTAAGCGTATTTAACGGAGACTGCCAGACAAACGTCCGGGCGCTTGCTCTTGATATCCTTTCCTGGGATACTCCACAGTATGAACTACTGGTTCGTGACCTCATCTCGGAGTCCGGGCGGAAGAATGTCCTGCGGTACGCTGGCTATGGTTACAAGAGTCTCCACACAACCTATGACGTCGTCTTTAACAAGATGAGGGATAACGACACCGAATACTGGTTTTTCGGAGCATATCTCGGGTTAATCCTTGCTGCTGCGACCGGATGCAGGGTAGTCGTCGGCGAAAACCCGATCTGCATGAGTCCCGGTGATGAGTTCTCAGAGATGGTGAAACTCGATGCACCGCACGCCGCTGTGAAGCGGATCTTCGGTGACGCCATCCCGCTTACTGAATTGAGCAGTGTGATCGATCTCGCATCGCTCGTAATTGTACTCGGTTACGAGAATGTAATGGAAGACAAGAGGTTCCCAAAGCATCTGCAAACACTTAAAAACAAGATGTTTCCCGGGAGCTCTCTCCTAAAAGATGTTTTGAGAAGGTATGAAAATGAATCGAGAACAGGGGCATTTGTCAACCGTGCCCGGGGGTACCGCAATGAGAATGGAGAGATTATCTACGACGACAATCCAGGGCTCGTCGCCCTGGCGTTACGGCTTGACCGTGTTGGAGGTGACATAATGGCAGTTGAGACTATTCATGAACTTGCTGAACTCGGCCTGACGGTTGCTATCCCTAAGGGATATGAACCGCACCGGGTCGAGAAACTCTTCCGTGAGTCAGTAAAGGCAGTCCTCGCGAAGCGTGACGGTTCGTTTGCACGAGAAGATTACGTTGATGCAGTATCTGGGCGGTTGCTCAAGATGATGCGCCGTGCTGGTAATGATCAGTTCAGCCTTATCCCGGGACTCTATGAGTTTGACCGAACCCACCAGTTTGCAGGGGCGTTTGTAGATCACGTCTTCTACGGGCTCTTCGATGGTAACCCCGGGAAGCTGAAGCGTGCTGCAAACGATATCAGCGACGGTTATTACTCCGCCACCCTTGAACTCCGGAATGACGCGTATCAACGGGAGAGGGCGGCGATTGAGGCTAAGAGGCAAGAGAAGAAAGAGAAAGTTTGAGGAGGTTAGACATTATGGCTGAGAAAATTGATTCATTTAAGGAAAAGATTGCTGGCTGCACACTGGAGAGACCGGAGAGAAAACCACAACAGAATTACGTAAGCATCCTGATCTTACGCGAGTTACAGAGCGCTGCCAGGTTCACCACTGATGGAACCGAAGCAAACTCGGCTATTATCAGGATCGGGGATATTGAGGAGACCGTCGGCAAACTTTTTGGACGGAAACAGGTTGCTAGCGACCGGAGAGTTGCGAAAGCGCTTCAGAGAACCCTTATCCAGGACAAGATGAACGCGGCAGTGAAGAAAGGTACGTGGGATGGCTGCTCGATGGTGGTCAACAGCATGTGCCAGCGATGTCCGGAGTGTGCCCTTTTTGGCAGTGCAGCATCGGATGAGGGGATCAGCATTACGTCACGTGTGATGTATGACGAAGCGTATACAATCCGCTCCATCGGCACGATTGTAGAGGAGTACTTCCAGAACGCACCCGGGGACGATTATGCGAAAGGAGCCACATCCGCTATCAGGGAGCCGGACTTCTTCAAGGAAGGCACGCTCTTCCCCTGTGTGGTGACTCTCAAAGATGTCACGCCCGAAGAGGTCCTCATCTTCCTCAACATCACCGATCGGAACGTCCGATACGGTGCGACCGGAACACGGTTCGGAAAGACTCGGAACCGCATTCTCGGCGTATACGCAAGCCACCGCGAAGGCCCGTCGAGCCTTGAGGTCACCCGTGGGATTGCAGTTGCCCTTGCGAACGCGGCAGATGCAAGCGATGAGGAATCATCAGATCCGGCAGAACACCTCAAGAAAGTCATGACTGCAGACACCCTCTCCGTCGAATCGGTAACCAGAGCCGCCATTCAGGTCTACGAAGACCTTGCTGACAAGCAGCGGATTGCGTACGTAAAATCTGACGCAGATGAGGTAAGTGCCATTCTTGAAGAGATGAAGGACGATGCGGTTGTTAAAGCCATCCTTGAGGCGCAGGTAGATAAAATTGCAGATTATGTTTCCGCGGATTGATGGAGGCATCGATGTCTCAGGTATCGAGTTCCCCAAATGATGGCGCAGGTACTCGTGCCTTTGAGGGCGTCCTCGAACTCATGAGCGAGTTATTCTTTGCTTCGCTCGAACCCGGCAACAACTACGTGACACGGCCGATCATCCTGAATACCGCCCTCTACTATGCACTTGGGTACGCACAGGGTAACTATGTCAACAAGCCGGTAAACAAGCGATCAAAAAAGCAGCAACCGGCGTACATCGAGGAGACCAACGGTATCGTCGACACCATATACGTGAGCCCTGCACGGCCGATAGGGAGCATCCGTTATGTAAGTGAGTTATCAAATGCCCGCAGCGACGATTATATCCAGTACAACCGGCTGAAAGAACAGAAGAACTCTCCAACGGGGAAGTTTGGAACTAGGAAGCAGATCCAGCCAGGAGCCCGGTTCCGATTCTTCGTGCTCACGTTCGATGGGAGTGAACCTGATATGCCCCCATATATCCGTATCGGGAAGAAACGGTCAAAGGCACTCGTCACATGGAGAGAAGTCCCGGCCAGCATGACTGATGGGGAGTTCTTGATGAACCACCCTGTCCTCGTCGATGACCTTGCAGAGATGCCTGTCGGGGATCTCTCTTTTCAGCGCATGCAGCCGTTCGATGTTATTGAACGCGGGAGGTTTATCGAACCGCACCTGGTGCTTGACTGCGGAGCTCCCGCAGGCAGGTTTGCGCTCCCGGCGAGCATCCGGTTCCTTCGGAGGTACCGGGCGTGATAGTAGAGGGGCTCTCGATACCTCGCTATGATGCTGAACCACTCCTCGACTCTTTTCTTCCGTACGGGCACCAAGTTGGTGCTCGCGAGACAATTCGGAACCATGATGAGTTTTTCCTGTTTGTAACAGCCCCAACCGGGTCTGGAAAAACCGACTCGTGGGCAATACCAGCACTTTCCGGCAACCTGGGCGTTGTTATGGCGCTCTACCCGACAAACGCGCTCGCAGAAGACCAGTTCAAGACGCTCTCCTCCCTTCGCGACCACCTGGGGTCTCAGACACGGGTCGAGTTTGTAACCTCAAAGACCCTCGGCATCATGCGTGATAAGGCTGGTACCAGGATGACCCGGGGGGATGCTCTTGAAGATCTGCTCCGCTCGATGTTCCGGGCAGACAGCGGCATCGTCGTGACTAACCCTGATATCTTCATCTATGCTATCAAGAACTACTATTACAACAAGTACCTCTCTTCAGTGCTGAAGAGCTTTGTTACTTCCATAGTTTTTGATGAGTTCCACCTCTACGATCTTCGACAGCGGGACCTGATCCTCTTCATCCTGCATGACCTGTTGTTATCAGGTTCCGCCGGCATGCGGAAGTTTATCTTTCTGTCTGCAACGCCTGAACCCTCTCTGTTGGAGAAGGTCAGGGATGTTATGAGTGTTCAACCCGTTGTGGCAGACGTTTTCTGTGACCTGCCAGTGGTCGACGAGCGGCTCGTTTTACCAGAGGTTGATATCGATTTCCGGCACGGCAAGAGGTTCCGGACCGGAGAATCTATTATAGCGCACCTGGACGACTTTCTCGAGTTTTGTGAGGGGTTCAGAACTGCCGTCATCCTGGATAGCGCTATCGAGGTGGCGCTGGTCAGCGAAACCCTGCGGAACCAGACTGATCTTGAGATCTGTGAGGCGAGCGGGTTTCGAAGAGATCCGATCGGAGAGGGGTTTGACATTCTCGTCGGAAACAAAGCGGTAGAGGTCGGGATCGACTTTAAAGGGGATACTGCCATCCAGCGCCTGGTTTTTTCGGGTAATACAGTGAGCGAGTTCCTGCAACGTTTTGGAAGGCTGCGAAACCCTCAGCCTGATGTCAGATATAAGGCACTCTGTTATGCCCCTGCTGGCGTGGTGCAGCATTTCTCCAGATATGAGCGGATGTCGCGGCAGGAGTTGGAAAATGGCCTGCGAAGGACCATGCAGGATCCCCGTATTTTTGAGAACTTCAGGTGGCGATACGGCTACCTCGAGGCATGGGAGTATATATATCGGAACGCGAAGGGCATCGGTGTTCGTGAGGCACGGGCCATGAAGAGGCACCGGTGTGATTTCCCACCATTGCAAGGAGGGGTGCCGAAGGATGTACGGTTGAATTATTTAAACCAGGGATTCGACCTGATTTATCATCATTACCTGAAGGGGGGTGGGGTGAGACCTCAGAAGATTAAAGACTATCTTCCGAAGCTTGAGGATATGAGCGATGCGCACCTCGACATCATCGAAGAACTAGGGAATTTCCGGGGTAGCGAATTATCGATTGCCTATTATCAGGTCCGAACAGGTAACATCGGGACGTATAACCTCTTCTTCCTTCTTCGGTGGGCAGATCTGGACCTTGTTGACCGCCGGACATTTTTGCGGTGGATCCCTGAGGATAAGGTGAAAGAAGCAAAGGAGGTTCTGGATAGAGCGGTCGGGTGTGCGATCGTCCATGGGATGAACGAACGCCCGCGAAGAGTCTCGCTTGATGGTGCACGATTCTCCCAGATGGATGAGGCAGAGGCGTCACGAAAGCCCGGGAAAGTGTTTGGAATTCGTCCGATCGTGAGAAGCCAGGAACGGGGTGAGCGACCCCTCGACCTCGTGGATGTTTCGAAGGAGATTGGGAAACAGGGTCTCTTCTGCAGGTACCTGTCTCATTCTGGTTTTATTTCAAAGCGTCTCTATGATCTCGACGATTATACGTTTTTAATGAATTTCAAGGATGGAAGCCTCGCTCTTGGTATTGATGCCCTGTACGTGGACTGTGCCGTACATGACCTATACCTGCGGAGGGGGGACCAATGATTACAGATCTCGTCAACATCTCCGATCTCAACCAGTACCTCTACTGTCCCAGGAGGCTCTACTACCTCATGTTTTTCAAGACACAGGAGATCAACGTTCACCTCGCAGACGGCAGGGGGATGCACGCCCGCCAGGGGCGTCGTGGGGGGTGGTATCGGGAAGTTTACCTGAGATCTGAGCGCCTCGGGCTGCACGGCAAGGTTGACCTGATCGATATACGGAATGGAGCGGTGCCAGTCGAGCGCAAACGAGGGTATGCGTACTATGAAAATGACCTCGTCCAGCTTGCGGCATACGCAATGTTACTGGAGGAGCACCTTGATGAACCAGTGCCTCTTGGATACCTGTACCTCTATGGGACAAATGCACGTCATCCAATCGGTATCACGGAGCGGCTCCGGCAGAAGGTTACAGATACAGTTGCGGATATCAGGGCAATGCGGGTTGATAGCGCTCCGATATTTTGTGAAAACCCGCGGAAGTGCGAGAAGTGTAGCGTGGTCGGATATTGTATGCCGTATGAGGCGAGAGTTCTGGAGGAGGTCTGATTGGAGGCGATAGCAAGCGGTAGTGCAGAGAAGTTCCGCGAAGTAAAGGCGGCGGAGGGACTGTTCGACAATGAAGTGATCTATGTGTCGGCGCAGGGCAGCCGTCTCGGGATCGATGGAGGGCGGATTGTCGTTACCACAGCGGATAAGCAGGAAACAGTGAGTTCTTTTCCAGTAGAGAAGGTACGCACGGTCAATGTGTTTGGAAACATATCCGTATCCACTCCGTTTCTTGCGAGTTGCGGGAAGACGGGAATGTCGGTGAACTACTTCACATGGTACGGGAAGTACGTGGGGAGTTTTGTCCCGGAACAGAATACGATTGCTGAGGTCAGGCGACGCCAGGCGGCGCTTGGTGGTGAGCAGGCGCTGATGATCGCCAGGGCGATCGTCGGTGCCAAGATCCGGAACTCGCGTACGCTGCTTTCCCGGAAAAAGGTGCGCCCCCCAGAGCGGATGAAAGTTCTCGAAGCAAATGTGCATTCTGCCGGTGATATGAACCAGCTCCGTGGAATAGAGGGCGAGGCTGCCGCCCTGTATTTTGGGTGTCTTGATGAATGCCTTATAGAGGGATGGACATTTGAGAAGAGGACGCGAAGGCCTCCGCAAGACCACATTAACTCGCTCCTGTCGCTGACGTACGCCATGATGAAGAACGAGGTGATGAGCGCTCTCCGGCAGTACAACCTGGACCCTTTCATCGGCGTAATGCATACAGACCGGCACGGCAGGCCGGCGCTGGCCCTCGACCTCATGGAGGAGTTTCGACCGATCTTCTGCGATGCATTTGCTGTTCGGTTAGTCAACCAGCGCATCCTTGACCATGACGACTTTACGGCTGAAAACCGCTTGAAAGAGCATGCGTTCAAGAAGTATCTCTCACAGTTTGACGGTTATATGAAAGAGACGTTTATGCACCCGAAATTTAGGTACACCGTAACGCGGAGGCGTGCGGTGGTCATGCAGGCGATCCTGCTCCGGAAAGCGATTGTCGGGGAGATGAAACGGTATCATCCGCTTGCATTTGTGAGGTGAGTGTGGTGAGGGTCGTTGTGACGTATGACATCACAGAGAACAAGGTGAGGAGAAAGGTATTTAGAATTCTTGAGAGTTACGGGGCCTGGAAACAATATAGCGTGTTTGAACTGGAAATCTCCGACGTTCAGCACGTCCAGATGCGGGAGAAGATACGGAGTGTGATCGAAGAGCAAGACCGGGTCCGGTTCTATGAACTGTGCGAACGGTGCGTTAAAAAGGTCACCGAGATCGGGGAACCGTCCCCGGAGGCCATGTCGAACGTGGTATGACACACCCCAGGCCAAATGATAATACGAAGGGAAAGCCTATTCTCGATAGGTGGGTGCCGATCATGGAGGTTTATAGTGCACGGGTACGGAGGAAGCCCATGAACACGTTGCTCCAATCCGAGCCAGGGATGCCGGTACTACACCGATCAACCCAAAAAAAGGGGGCTGTTACAACTCATTAGAAAACCCGATAGGGATTGAAACCGTGC
>JGI24712J26585_10004092_pt1 | contig 11256 bp, 17 predicted proteins | sample BioPla3DNA2_FD_26585 | JGI IMG/M metagenome (IMG submission 26585)
AACCCTGTGCATCGGCAAAATCCGTGCCGTCACCTATCTGAAGAACATGGCGGACGGGATCGAGGGAAATGGTCTCGGGGTTACTCGGCCGGAATTCTACGAGGCTGTAACGGAGGTGATCGAGTGACAAAATTCCACCGATATGAGAGAAAACTCGACCATGACAGTGTCCGCAGGCATTTCGACAAGATCCTTCAGGCCCCGGAAACGACGCCCGAGGTCTACGAAATCGTCGCCAATTTCATGAACAGATGTCTGGAAGGAGAGTTCTACCTAGACTCTCCCTGCATTTGCATCGACAACAAGATCAACGCTATATACGACACGCTCGAACGGACTATCGATCTGATCGACCATCAACACAAAGGGGAGCCTTCGATGAGAAAGACATTCCCGGCGCAGGTCACAATCGAGAAGATCTTTGGCAGGTGGCATGGATGTGTCAGCCCCGCCCTCCTGAAACTTGGATGTCTCGATCCCATGGTCACTCGCAAATCGTTTAGTGGAGACACCGTTGATGAGATGCTCGCCGAGATGCATGCGTTCGCACGCGAACAACTCATACTCGTCGAGCAAGGGAAATGCCCTGCTATCCTCGGGGGAAANGGATAATGGCAATCATCTACATCGCCGGGCCATTCGTTGATCCCGACCTTGTATTTGGGGTCACTGAAAACGTGGCTCGTGCGGCAAAAGTTGCACGTGCGTGTATGCGGAAGGGGTGGACATTCTTCTGCCCCCACACCCACACAAACGGATTTCAGCATTACCCGGAATTTACAGATGAACAGTGGTATCGGTTCAATCTCGACTTCCTCGAACGNTGNGATGCCATCATCATGATGGACGGGTGGGAGTATAGCAAAGGGGCGAGCCTGGAGTTGAAACATGCCCGTGACAGAGGTATCCCAATTTTCTATGAGAACGATGGAATCCCGGACGCCCCGGAATAACACCCCACAACTCTTTTATACGTGTTTCTCATACTGACAGATAGTTTGGTGTAACATGCCGGAAATTAAACGATTTAACAAGGCCACCCTGCGGAAATACATGCAGGTGCCAAAAGATCGGTGGTCGCCGATACCGTCTCCCGACGACATCCACATGGGCATGGTCATCCGGAACCCGGACGAACCCGATAACCCGGTCTTCTATCTCTACGTCATGACCGAAACCCCCGTGAAAGGCCACCACCTCGTCAAATCTCTCGACGGGACTCGTGAATCGAAGGTCATGCCCAAAGCCCTCGTCAAGAGATACCACTACTACACCGGCCCATCTACTCCAGCGGGACTTCCGACTGAGACGGAGCCGAAGAAAGCCCCGATCCCGCCACCCCCACAGAAAACGGACAAGAAATCCGGCGATGCCGATACCGCTGCACGATTGAAAGACCTCAAGGAACACATGGAGCGGCGTAAAACGGCACAGCAACTCATCGATGAAGCGAAGCCCGCGATCGAGGAGCGCAAGCGCCGGGAACGCCTGCTCGCAGAAAGTGCCGAGAAACGGCGCGTTGCTGAAAAACGGAAGATGCTGGACGCCTTGGAGACCCTCGATAAAGATCGGGTTGACGAAGAGAAGAAACTCCTGCAGGCGGCATGTCTGGCACTCGCCTACGCATTCGGAAAAGATGCGCCCGATGCGTGTGACACCACATATGCGGAGATCATCAACCACATGGCAACCGATGTCGTGCTCGGGAAGATCACCCATACCGACGCAGTCGCAGCCGTTGTTGCCAGGATCCGGGCAGATGCCGATAAGAAGGCCGTCGAGACTGCTACGACCGATGACACGAAGCGACAGAAAAAAACGTCAACGGTCATCGATACCCGTCTCACCCAGGTTGAGAAGGATATCAAGAGCCTCGACAAGCAGATATCCCGCATGACAACCCACATGGAGAACGTCCTCAAACGGTGGGAGGCGATATCTCCGTTCATCCCCACGAACGCAATCCAATACTTCGAGAGTTCGAAGCACAAGCGATCCACAAAGAAAGGCGGCACAATCGGGGTTACGTCATACCAGACCGGGAACATCGAGAAGATCAAGACCGACAAGAGCCTTGATGATATCGGAGACAGTACCCGCGTCCTTTTTGTGAAGAACGGGATCTGTATCCATTTTAAACAGAGCGTGGCGAAAGACCTCCACATATCTATCGCCTCGCACATGGGGTATGACCCGAAGAGCGTGTGGGGTTACGACTTCGACACAGACGAGTGTTTATTCGACAAGTCCGACGAGAAAGGGTACGACTACGTCCGGTGCTTTGACCTTACCCGATCCGACACGAACGAACCCTACAAAGCAGCTGGAGGTCGAATCTCTGACCCCGCAAGGCTCGTGAAACGGATCAGATCGAAGTTCAAAGACAACGTCCTCGTTGTCGTAACCGAGGGGGCCGACCTAGCATGAACGACCCGACCGACACAAAGACCACGGCTCGGTTCGATATCTTCTGCACGCTTGTCCGGGCAAAGAAACCCCTGTCCCTTTCCCAGATATCGAAGAAGATGAAGATACCACGACAGAATGTGGCGTACCACATGCCGTTCCTCGAGGACTCCGGACTGATCGTTCGGGACGGCGACGAGTATTTCTGCCAACCGGTATTCATCACCCAGGACATCATCGACCTGAGCATCGAGAAAATGACCGACATCTTCAAGGCCATGCTCAATGTCGGGATCTATGCTGATGACGCATCGGACGATGATAAAGAGCAGATTGCAAAGAACTGTCTACAAGCCATGATATTTATCGTAGCGAATGAGTTGGCAGACTGATCGCTGTCAAAAAAATCTTTTTTACACACCTTTTTATATTTCAGCGTATATATGAACGATCAGGTGAGTTGACATGGGAAAGTCCGCAATTAAACTCGTCCTGGCAAACAGCCAGCTTGTTGCACCGAAGGGAGACCAGCCCCCGTACGTCCGTGGGAAGCGCGTGATTCAGACGTCCGCCAAGCTCAAGCGCCACCAGTCGTGTGTCGCCAGCGAGCTCAAGGGCAAGAAGTTCGGTAGCCGTGCCGAGGCTCGCAAGGCGTTCACCGCCGCTAGTGCGAAGTGCAAGGGCAAGTAACCTTGCCCCACCAACACTATTTCAAGCGACCACTCTTCTCAACACATCGCTCCGTGCGATACCTTTATCACCATTGAACCGAATTCCCCTGTTAGGGTAGATAATCATGAAGGTAACACATATCACCGTCTCTGGAACCGAGTTTCATCCCGGAGAGACCATGGATGTGGTCGCATACATCCAGAAAGATCTGCTCGACATAGGAACCTATGATCTCGCGATGTACGTCAAGAAGAAGACGGCACCTGCGAGCGCCTGGGAACTCATCGACCGCAAGGACGGTATGATGGATCCGTCCCCGTGGGTCGGTAGCGCCGCAATTCCGATGCCCGGATTCGTTGTCCCAAACAAAGTCGGCGAATACTATGTGGGCGTGCTGGATACTGGAAACATCGGGGCGTCCCAGGGCGCCACCGTGGACGAAGTGCTCCGGAACACCGGTGCATTCAGATTGTTCTCGGTGACAACACCCCCGCCCGTGGGGAAGGCACAGTTGAACATCTACACCTACCCGAGCGACGCCACAATCTACATCGATGGCGAAAAGGCCGGTGTCGGGAGCGTGATCGGTAAGAATGTGAACCCGGGCATCTACCAGATCACCGCCAAGAAGTTCCTCTATGAAGACGAGACCGTGATCGTCACCATCGGGGTAGGTGAAGTCATGCCGATTGAACTGTATCTGAACCCGTTTCTCGATTCCGACGATCTCGGGAAAGTCGCACTCCTCGCGGGCGCGGGCGTCGTCCTCGCAGGCATCGCCTATGTTGTGATAAACAAGCGGGCACGCGCTAGGGCAACTGAACTCGGGCGAACCGCGTGGACGAAAGGAGGTGAACTCGGTCGGGCGGCGTATAGCAAGGCCGGGGAACTCTATGTTGCGGCACGGGATGCGTAACTATGTATGAGATCGGGATCCGCGTTGATGGGACACAGACGTTCAAGACTTACGACATCCGGGCAACTGTCGATATGGTGCCCGGCGTCACCTACCAGGCGGTATTCGATTTCGAGAATGCTGAACCCGGATGGGAAGAGCAGGGTTACGAAACCTTGCGGGACGAATTCGCCTCCTATGGCTGTGAACTGACCTATCTCGGGACATGTTACCCGAACAAGAAGATCATCGTCCAGTGGCAACTGAACCCACAGACCGGGTTTACGAGTGCGGTGCTCCCGGCCATTCCTGCAACAGTGCTGGTGCTCGCGGCGCTCGGGGTCATCGGGGCAGGGATCGGTGGCGTGTCGTTCTTCAAGTTCTCAGAACTCTATGACGAGAACCCGATCGGCATCGGTCTCCTGGCCGGAGGCGTGGTGGTTGTGGGGCTTCTATTCGCAATCGGTTACGCCAGCAGCAAACTCTAGACAACTTTTTTATTCCTTCTTTTTCAGAATCCGAACCGTCATCACATCATCTTTGATAGACGTGTGAATCTGCTCATCTTCTTTCAAATCGCCAATAAACTCTTCTAAAATAGAGTCGAGTTCGTCCAGCCGGTTCTCATCCAGCCGGACGATCTTCATGCGACCTTCATAGAGGTCAAGATCTTCGGAACTCAAGGTACCCGCCGCCTGTGAGTTCGATGACCAGTGTCGGCACCGCGGCAATGCCTAGTGCTTGCACAATCTCGAACCCTTTCTCATCACCGACATCAACGACCTGGATCGTCCCACCCTGGATATCATCGAGGAACTCTTCCATTGCATCATGACACCCGGGGCAGTTCTGTTCAGTCACGAGATAGATCTGCTGAATCATCGACGGGTCAAAGTCAAGCACCTTGGCATCAACATCGACACCCGAGAACGTCGTGTCTCCGACCGGTGCTCCACGACCCCGCATCCGATTCATCAGAGCGTCCCGTACCTTATCCCGGTTCTCATCAACTGAGATCATAGATTGCCTCCTGCCAGGCGATTGCAAACGCCTCGAATATGTTCTTGCCGTCGTTCACGTGGACATCCCATGCCCGGGCGAGAATCCATTTCCGCGCCTCGAACACCGACTCCCCGACCCCATCCGCAAGCACATCCTGATACGTGGCATCCAGCGGAAGCATCTCGTCGATCTCCTCGGGCGCGAACCCCATGAACTTCGACGCCTGGACGAACACAAGTTCCGGGGTTGCACACATCATCGACGCTTCCTCAAACGCAATCGCACAATACTCCTCAGAATTCGAATCGATTGCATCTTCACTCACTACACCGACATCACTCTCGTCTACCACACACATCAACTCCTTGCATGTCTCCTGACCAGTTCCCGCTCGGTCTCTTTCAGCGTGCTCCACTTTGCCCCACGGGGTAAAGCACCCTGTGCTTCGAGGTCTTTCATCGTCCGGTATACCTTATCGGTATTCCGGATCGTGGCGAGTTTGGCCTGCACCGCTCGTGCCGCCTCGCCGATCTCCCGTTTGCAGACCTTACACTTCGTGGCTTCCTGTGCCCGCTGTAGTGCATCGAGCGATTGCTCGATGTATGAGGTCACATCGGAGGTTGCTGCAGGCGCACCTCTCACCTCGGACTCTACAGGCACATACACCCGCTTCGCCCGGGCCTCCATGACTTTGGGTTCGTTCTCGTCGATGACCTTGACCATCTCATCCCGGAGTTCCGTGAGTTTCGGCTCGGGATAGATCACGCGATCTATCAGTGTCATGGCGACTTTGCTCAGGACGACCCCGACAGCCTGCGTCGCGATCACCTGGGGGTTATACTGGAACCCCGCCGGCGCAGCCTGATATACCCGCGACACGTTAGACATTTCCTTTCACCCCGAGCCCCACGAGCACGTCCNGCACCTGTCGATCGAGCCATTCTGATCCACCNGGTGTNTTCACAATCATCCCATACTTCAGCTTCTGGTCTTCCCGCAGCCACATTACCACGAGGTTCGTCACACTCCCGTATTCTTTCTCGATATCATCAACGAACGTCTTCCCAAGCGACTCGATCCCGGGAATCTTCGCGGTATACTGACGGATTGTGTCCTCTCCACCACCCCAGATCGACTGGTCCTTGAGGATTGCCGTCCGGATATCGTTTGGCGTGAACTGCCCGATCGCCCCATTCAGGAGCGACCGGAGTTGTCGTACGACGACCTGTGTGATGATGCTTGATGTGAAGTCAACCATATGGCTCGTCCCTACTCGTTCTGTTCAGCCTCCTCGGGTTTAAGGGTTTTCCTTCCCTTCCCCCGAGTGCGAGGTGATTGCCGGGACTCTTCGGGCACCATGTCTGGCTCGGATTCGGCATTTGACTCGGGTTCGTGGTCCGGTTCCTCCACAGGTTCGGTGGGAGCCGAACCTTCGAAGTCGGGCGCATCCACAACCGGGAACTGGGCGTTGCAGAACGGACAGATGACCTCGATAGCATCTGGTGGTGCCATGATCATCTCGTTACACGCCCGACACCGCATGACGACATTGCCGTCATCGGTCTGCAGCATCTCTGTCTGCACAGGCTGTTGGTGCTGCATGTTCATCGGTGCCCCACCCATGCCGCGGGACATCATTGTGGACGCGAACGCCTGCCCCACGACGGTCAGACCTTCGTTCAGGGCCTGACGCATCAGATCGCGACTCTCTCGACGGTCGTCGAACTCACGCTGCTTGAGTCCAAGCTCTCCTTCGATGGACTTGAGATTGATCATCTCCCGGAGGTGGTCAAGGTCCAAGGAGCGTGAGTCCTGACCTTTTTTTGTCTCTTGCAGTAACTGAGCCAGCATCTGCTCGATTGCATCCCCCCTTCCGCTGCTGTTCTCGAGTACGTGTTGCAGGAGCATTGTTACCATGGGGTCGGCTTCCTTCGTCTGGTTCTGCTGCTGGAGCATGTTCAGGACGATCTGTTTCAGGAGCGGATCATCCTGCGACTGCGCCCGCTGCTGCGACCCGAGTTGTGCCAGCACGACCTTGATCTCGTTCATGGCAGACGAGAGTTTCTGTTCTACGATGCCCGCGACTTTCTCTTCAGTCATGGCATCTCGGCGAGGCGTAGGGGGCGTCGAATACGGGTTCATTCCGCCCATCATCGGATTCATCCCCATCATTCCACCCATCATCGGGTTCATGCCCATCATAGGGTTCATCATGGGATTCATGCCCATCATGGGGTTCATCATGGGATTCACCCCGAACTGATTCTGGGACTGTTGTGCTCTCAGGGTGTCCTCGACGATCTTCTTGACCATGTCTTCGAATCCCTTCGGGTTGCTCTGAGCCCACATCTGCATCACGGGGTTTGACTGAAGCATCTGCATGCCAATCTGCTGTGCCATCTGCTGCTGTTGCTGCTGTGGGATCATGGGCTCATTTTCTCCGGGAGATCGCTCTCTGGTGAACGGACCCATTGACGGACCACTCGCCCGCTCGAGCACCCGCTGCTGCTCCTCGAGCTGCTTCAGGTGAGACTTCCACTCGAGCTTGAACCGCATCGCAACGCCCCTTGCCACAGCATCGCTTACGCCATACTGTTTCGAGAGCATTACAAAGTCTTCAGTTGTCCACCCGTCATCCATGAGGTCTGCGATCCTGTGCAGGGTGTAGGTCACATCGTCTTTCAACCCGGCCTCGTTGATGACCTCTTTCAAGACTTCGAGGGGATCCTTCTTCTCGACCACGCGGATCGGGGGGAACTTCCGCTCGAGCTTCGGTCGCTCGTTCCGGATCGCGGTCGACGGGTCGGTCATATTCGCGTCCGATATGGGTGGCCGCGTTGGGTGCCCCGTGACTGGTATCGGTGCCGCATCCCGTAGGGGAGGTCGAGACGCATGTGGCGTCTTCAACGCCTCCTGCCACGCTTGTTCTGATGACACATCATCAACCCCTGGCTCTTCTGGCTCCGGAGGCTGCAACGGTGCTACGGTTCCGGCCCCCACCTTCTGTGCATGCATGTCTTTCATCATCTGCTTGGCCTCCCCGGGCAATATCCCGAGCAACCTCGCCACGTTTCTCTGGGTGATTGATGCAGGCGCACCGCACACAACCCCGTCTTCTACGTGTGGGCACCGTATCACGAACGTGGTGCCTTTCTTGTTCACATCTAACATCGGTTTCAGCGTCTCCGCTGTAACCACCGTTTCATGCCCCCGGATACACCGGATCACCATCTTCTCGATTTCACTCATCGATCCGTTCCTCCCCCTCCTCAACACTGACATTGCGCATCGCGGGTCTCGCGTTGCTCTGCATCATCCGGTTAATCTGTCGCATGCCGTCGTACATCTCAAAGAGCGTTCCCACAACCGCGCTTGTTCCGGTCACAACCATCTTAAACCGCTGTTCGTGGGGAAGATCCTCGTTTACGAACCCTTCATACGCCGCGTGTGCCGCGGTCGCCACGAATGTCCCGGTCGCCCGACATGCCGACTGCATCTGATCCATATCCGATAGGACATCGACAAACTGCTGTGGGAGCATGAGAGCCCCGCCACCACCATCAGATTTCTGTGGTTGAGATGTGGTCTGGACAGTGGTCGACGGCTTACGAATGGACCCNTTCTNGACACCCCGCTCGAATTCAGCATATATCCCTTCTGCGCGCTTAATCGCACGGGAGACCGTCTGTGGATGCACATTATACATCTCAGCCAACTCCTTTTGCGACTTACGTTCTACCATGGGAACATGCCGATGCAAGCGAAGCATGTCAAGTGCGTCCTTGTCTGATACCTTTTGAGCACCTGATGCCATCAAATGAGCAAATGAACGTGTGAATATAAAAAGGTTCGTGTTTGGAACAGACAACTCAGCCGATCATCTCATTCTTGTGACCGTCACGGTCAGCGTATTTCAGGAACGCCTGCTGAATCCAGGTCAGTTCGGGAACCGGCACCCACACCTCATAGGTTGCCGTGACCACCGTGACCTCGCGGATTGGGTCAGGGGTAGGTTGTGCCTGGGTGGTCTTCGCGATCCCGGTGAGGGTGACATCGGGTATCTGCAACGCCTCGATACACAGATCGAATACTTCTTCTGGTGCAGAAAATGTGACCACAAACTCAATTCTGGGCTCATAGAGCCACGGGACATACCTCCCGTAGACCTGGACGTGCCTCCCACTGATGTTCTTCACGTCGACAATTGCAGCACCGAATTTAGAGAGTATAGCACAATCCGCTATATCCGAGATTGCTTCGGTTATCCCAAACGCGTTCCCCATCTGTTCCCGGATGAAATCGGAATCGTGGTGCCGCATGGCGTATAACGCGGTATACGCCGCTCCCTCCGCTAACTTCTCACTCCCCTCAGCGGCATATCGCCGACCACCGACGACAGCATTCTCTGACCACGTGCCTTTATAAGGGAACCCGGTAACCCGTTCTGCGTGATGTGTCAACTCGTGGACGAGCGTCGCCGCGAATGAATCGAGCACATCTACCGGTGACAGGAACGAAATCCCGAGCGTCGCTAGGATGTATTCTATGGCAAATGCGCCGTAGTTCAGACGCGCAACGCCGGTATTATGGTCATACCAACCAACATGGGTTGCCCGTTCCATATCAGCCACATCGAACGCTATCTCAACCGTTGTCGGGGAATACAGGTCGAAATATGCCCGGATTGATCCCTTCACCATCGGATGGTTTATGACATAGTTCAGGCCCTGTGCATCCGGATTGTCCCGCGACTGCTCCCGCCAAACATCGATGGCTGCGTCCGGGACGAGGAAATAGATGAACAGCGGGCTCGGGGGTTTTGGGAGGTTCGGATCCAGACCGAGTGCAATCTCGATCGCCTCGTCTGCTGCGAGGTTGACATCGACCCGATACGGATGGAGTTCTCCCTCGGCATACCCGAGGCACTTCCCTACGGCAACGACCCCGTCCTCGTCGTATCCCAAAACTGTCTCAGAGAAGTCATCAAATACGACCTTTCCGAAGTTTTTGAGATAGAGACAGACCGGAAGACCAGACTCATCCCATAAGTCAATCGCCGCATCGAGCGCCACATCGGGATCCATTGCTACCTGCTCGACNACCACCCGATCCAACCGATGCCCGGCGCTCGTGTCATCGCGCCGACTCTGGGTCCACGAGGAGTCATCGGCGTCACCATAGACGTGCTCGCGAACGGCAACCACCGCATAGTGTCCCCGCGGGTCGGGGTATATGACATACCCCCGGGCAACTGTCGTCGGCATCTGCAACTGACCATCTCGGCGAACATCGCCGCCCCACACCGAGCCGATCATATCCAGCCGGTCACCTTGCTTATCACGCACAATTCAGACTCCCTTGCATCGTAGATGTACAAATCCGGTATAAAAACATTCCGTAGGGTTGCCACATTTTATATACCTGAATTGTAATAGTCTAGTCCGGGAGACCATCAGATGACACCTCCGATCTACACAGCAGCGGATTTTGGGATGGTTACGGTTGAAACCGACAACCTACCGTACTCCATCACCGGGTATGCCGAAGCGACCTGCGGCGGCGCATTTCCCTACGTCCCACCCACGGGATACATGATCAAATCGTGTACCGCGGCCGGACTGGGAACCCATGGCGGATGCAATTATTGCCTCATGTCCCGGGTGACATGCGTACCCATCGACCCGCCGATAGCGCCGGCCCCCGTGACAACGCGCAACCTGACACCGTTCTTCATCATCGGCGCAGGCATCCTCGCGTATGGCATCTACCGCTACTCGAAATCGAAGTGATGCGACAAATCCACCCATTTTGCGACCATGCGACCCCGCACGGGTTTATCTCCGTGGGGTTGAAGGGGCGGAGCGGGAAGACCCCGGTCTTTAGGCCGGGGATGGAAGCGGAGCCGCCCTTCACCCCCACACCTTTATAAAGGCGTGGGACATTTTTACGCATGAGATGCCCCCATCGACGTCAAGCGACCCCGCAGCACGCGCGTATACCATGGCACTCTCGCTGCTCCGCAAGATTGACACAGTGCAACTGCAAATGCGTCAGATTGACCAGGGACTCGACAATCTCGCGTGGCACATCTTCAGCATCGCATATAGTGTCAGTGATGTAGATGAAGACACCAAACCAACAATAGGCGAGATTCGGGCGTTCGTGTACCAGATCAACCAGATCAACGCCGATATCAAACAGGCATCTCTCTATGCCTCAATGCTGCACCCGATATGCACACAAAAAAATGAACGATGATTGCGTGACTGCTCCCCCGACTT